>ERZ773213.459-NODE-459-length-24223-cov-2.850712_pt1 | contig 24223 bp, 18 predicted proteins | sample MGYA00580996_ERZ773213 | MGnify/ENA primary metagenome ERZ773213 (study PRJEB29015, sample SAMEA2738152) | human oral metagenome | biome: human oral; feature: human-associated habitat; material: saliva | place: China | collected 2197 ...
GGGGGCGAGCTTTTAGTTGATGGAGATAGTTTCTTACTTCTTGCGAGTGAAGGTTATCGTACGATCTTCTTCACCTTCAGTGGATGCTACACCTGTAAGCTTTTGCTTCGCTTCATCCATAGTGAGGATGAGCTTTCCTTTCTGCTGCTTCCCTGCTTCTTTATCCAGGACTGTGACGATCGATGTGGCTACTAAACCATTGTAGGTATAGGTGGCTTCTACCTTGTTTGGTTTGCTACTCTCCTTAATGGAGCCATCTTTTTTCACGACTTTGTAGCTGTGCTGGTATACCAAGTGAGTCTCATCAAGGAAGCTAACTTCCTCTATCATTACTTCGCGTTCACCTTGTTCATCGGCGGCTGAAGAGAGAACATATTCCCATTGAGTTCCTGCGAAAGGATTGTTTGAAGCGGTCTTGGGGGTGTCCTTCTTTCCGCATGCTGTGAGACCAAGGAGCATAACTCCGAGGATCGTGAAGATGTACTTTAGTTTCATACTGCTTGTTGTTATTGTTCTTTTAATGTATTGTGGAACATTTGCAAATGTATGAATTTTCTTCTGAATTATAGATATCTTCTCAAGGCTCCCCCAGGGCAACCGCATCAAAATTACGAGAAAACTACAACATTCTGGTTATTAGATTGTTGCATTTTATTGATAACCATTAGATGCCTTGATTTACAAGAAAATGAATATTGATAATCAGATACTTACATTTTGATGCGGTTGCCCTGGGGCGGCTATCTGCCGAGGATAAAGGGAGATCCTGTGGGAAGGGGCGATTAGGATCGCTATGAGAGAGGAAAAGTAACCACTACTGGTCGATGAGTTGACCAGTAGTGGTTCGCACTCCGACCAGTAGTGGTAACTATAGCTGACCAGTACTGCTTCGCTTCGTGACCAGTACTGGTTCGTTTTACGTGCGACGCTGCTACTTGTCTCCTATGACTGCGGGATGCTCCATTAACTCCTGTAAGTCAGCTCTCTATGTGTTGCTTGCTTCTCCCTACTATGCTTGCTTCGAGCTCATCGAAAAGCAGTCCGCCCAGCCTCATCACTCGGGATGGGCTGGGCGGAGCTTGCGGAATATGTGGGGCAGATGTGCCTTACTTCTTGCGGACGAAGGTCAATATCGTACCTGACTCAGGGGCTTTACCTGTGAGCTGCTGCTTGGAGGAGTCCATTGTCAGAGGAAGTGCCAGTTTGATAGCATTGTCTTCATCATCTCGGGTGTTGAAGAGGAGTGTAGCGACGCCACCTTGATAGGTGTAAGTGCCCTGCTCAGGATCGTCTACCTCAGTTTCGACTACCGCACCATTCTTTATCGTCTGTTGGGTGGATTGAGACGTGAACTTGGTGTCGTCGATGAACTTGAGGACTATCGTAGTGACTACCGTTTTGTTACCTGCATCGGACTCCCGAACGGTGGCCTCCCACTCAGTGCCAGCGAGGGTTTTACTTAGGTCGGGGGTGTTAGGCGTGTCCTTGGAGCAGGCGGTAAGCCCAAGGAGGACTGCTCCGAGGAGCATGAAGATTTGCTTTAGCTTCATACGTTCTTTTGTTATGGGGTTAGTGATTTATTGAATCTTTGCAAAGGTAGGAGATTTATACAGAGTTGCCAACCTCCCTTCTCCTCTTCGCGTGGAGGGCTGTAAATAGACTCGCCCCGCTCTTCTATGGAGAGAAGAGCGGGGCGAGTCTTATGGGGTATGTGCGGGTGCGACCTTACTTCTTGCGAGTGTAGATGATGCCCTTGCGTACGCCGTCATCCGTCACCGTGCCGGCGAGCGTCTGATTGGTGTCGTCCATAACGAGGCGGACGATGCTCGTGACGGTCTTGCCACCGTCCTGGCGGGTTGTGGTGAGCGTGACCTCCTTGCCTTGGTAGGTGTAGGTACCCTGCTCAGGAGTGTCTGTCTCGCTCTTGAGGATGGTGCCTCCTTGTGTGGTTACCGAGGTGGACTCCGTGATGAACTTTGTGCCGTCAATAAAGCGAAGGACTGTCGTGGTGGTCTCTGTCTTACCATCATCCTCTAGCTCCTGCTCGATGTACTCCCACTGAGAGCCAGCTAAGGAACCGCTTGAAGCGGGGTTGGTCTTGGGGGTGTCCTTGGAGCAAGCGCTGAGCCCAAGAAGTGCGACTCCGAGGAGTGCGAAGATTTGCTTTAGCTTCATATCTACTGTAGTATTAAAGAGTGATTTAGAGCGCGCCAGGGTAAACAAAAGCGACCCTTCTGTACTTATAACGTTGTAGTACTCTGCGAGGTATCTCCGCTCCTCTGCGGGGGCGGAGGTCTTAGTGGAGTATACAGCATCATCCTTTATATATATGTAGACCGATGAAGAAAGCATGGGTATTGGGCGCCACTGGCGCTGTGGGGACGGCTCTGGTGGAGCAGCTCCTCGGGAATGACGAGTATACAGAGGTGCACGTCTTCGTGCGTAGGCCTCTTCAGCTCCAGCACGCGAAGCTCCACGTCCACGTGGTAGATATGGAGCGGGCAGAGGACTGGCAGACGGGCCCCGCAGCAGATGCCGCCTTCTCTTGTCTGGGTACGACACTGCGGGCAGCTGGTAGTAAAGCGGCTCAGCATCGTGTGGACGTGGACTACCAACTGCAGTTCGCCGAGATGGCTCGCCGTAGTGGGGTGGGGACCTTCGTCCTGCTTTCGGCAGCTGGGGCAAATGCTAAGTCAAACCTCTTCTACATGCGCCTCAAGGGCGAAGCTGAGGAGGGCGTGCGTGCTCTCGGCTTTGAGCGGACGCTTTTCTTCCGCCCTGGGCTCCTGGATCGTGGGGTGAAGGCACGAGGCAATGAGCGTATCGGGATAGCTATCCTTCGTGCACTGAATCGCATCGGCCTCCTGAAGCGTCAGGCGCCGATAGCCGTCGAGACGCTCGCTCGTCAGATGATCCGTGGTGAGGCGACGCTACGTGATGCCGGCGAATATGTACTTACCGAAAGGGCGATCTTAGACCTCTAAGAGTGGGGTATCGGGCGGCTCGGTGGCTATTGCCTGCTGAGTATCGTGACCGCATGCAAGAGAGCGAGCAGGGCGAGGGACTACTCCCTCGCCCTGCTCGCTTTTGGTGTTTATTCTTAGGAATGCGGTGGGTAATGGCACTTCTTTAATAAAATTATTAAATCATCCTGCTTGTGTTTTAAGGAAGTCTGACTATTTTTGTCACTGAGACAACAAGATATGCTCTCCGCAAGCTGCCCTCTCAAGGGGGGCTCTTAGCGAGGAGCACCACACACCCACTCAGACGCATAGGATGGACAAGCATCTCTTATCCGCCCACCCTTCCCCTCACGCTCTACAGGACACGCCCAGCGGGTCCCCACCTCTCCTATGCGCTTCTGATGGTCCGTCCGCCGCTTGATGAGTGGCTCCCCCCACACTACTACTAACACTAACACGAACTACTACGATGGACCTACTTCAGATCGTAAAGGGATTCAATGAAATCCTATGGAACAACTTCCTCATGTACGTCCTCCTCGGCGTCGGCATCTTCTACACCATCTACCTCGGCGTGCCTCAGATACGGCACTTCGGCCTGGCGATGAAGTACAGCTTCGGCTCGATCTTCAAGAAGAAAGAGAAGGTAGACGATGCCTGCGACCAGACGAACTCCTTCCAAGCTCTCGCCACAGCCGTCGCCGCCCAGGTCGGTACGGGTAATATTGCTGGCGTAGCTACCGCCATCGCTATGGGAGGTACGGGTGCCGTCTTCTGGATGTGGATCTCTGCAGTGCTCGGGATGAGCACGATCTTCTCCGAAGCCGTCCTCTCCCAGAAGTATCGCGAGATACGCGACGGCCAAGTCGTCGGGGGACCTGCCTACTACATCAGTCGCGGTCTGAAGAGCCGAGTGCTCGCCATCATCTTCTCCGTCATGGTCATCGTCGCCCTCGGCTTCATCGGTTGTATGGTGCAGGCGAATTCCATCTCCATCGGCCTGGCTAGCGCCTTCGGTATGAAGGGCTGGGTCAGTGGTCTCCTCGTCGCAGCGCTCGTAGCTGTCGTCATCGTCGGCGGGCAGAAGCGCGTCACGACCATCGCCGAGCTGGTGGTGCCCTTCATGGCACTGGCGTATATCGTCGGGGCGATCATTATCCTCTTCATGTACTCCGACCAGATCCTCCCCGTCTTCGAGTCCATCTTTGGTGATGCCTTCTCCACGAAGGCTGCGGCTGGTGGTGCAGCAGGTAGCGTGATGAAGTACGCCATCCGCTACGGGATCTCCCGCGGGCTCTTCTCCAACGAAGCGGGTATGGGCTCGACTCCACACGCCCATGCGCTGGCTCATGTCAAGGATCCATCCATTCAGGGCTTCGTGGCGATGTCGGGTGTCTTCGTTGACCTCCTCATCTGCACCGCTACGGCACTCATCATCCTCTTGACGGGGGCTTATGCTGAGACTGGGCTGATCTCGGTACAGATCACACAGCGTGCCTTCGAGGTGACCTTCGGGCAAGCGGGCGTTGCCTTCCTCGCTATCAGCCTCCTCATCTTTGCCTTCACCACCATCATCGGCTGGTACGTCTTCGGGGAGATGAATATACGCTACCTCTTCAAGTCCAAGGCGGTCTACGTCTTCCGCGCGATCGTCATCGCCTGCGTCTTCTCGGCGACGATCTTCCATGCGAACCTCATCTGGGAGCTGGCGGATACCTTCAATGGGATTATGGTCATCCCGAACGTCATCGCCATCGTCATCCTCGCGCCACAGGTCAAGAAGCTCTACAAGCGCTTCCTCGATCGCCGTAAGACGGAGGATATCTAAGCTGCCTCCTCTCTCCTTCCCTGTGGGCTTAAATCAGTTCGCCCCCACAGCTCCATCGAGCTGTGGGGGCGAACTGATTTATATAAGTAGGGAGTCTTAGTCGAGGACGTGGCGCTCGGCATGGTAGGAGGAGCGTACGAGGGGGCCGCTCTCGATGTGGCGCAGGCCCTTCTCCAGCCCGAGGGTACGCAGACGAGCGAACTGCTTCGGGTGGATGTACTCCACGACGGGCAGGTGGCGGCGCGTAGGCTGCAGGTACTGCCCGATGGTCATGATAGACACGCCGACAGCGTGGGCATCGTCGATGAGCTCAAGGACTTCTTCCTCCGTCTCGCCGAGGCCGAGCATGATACCCGTCTTAGCGGGGATACCGCTCTGGGCGATACGCTCCAGCACCGAGAGGCTCTGGTCGTAGGTCGCTATGTGGCGTACCGAGGGCGTGAGACGGCGGACGGTCTCAAGGTTGTGCGAGATGATCTTGGGCTGACAAGCGATGATCTGGTCGACGTAGTCCAGACGGCCGTTGAAGTCGGGGATGAGGACCTCGACAGTGACCTCAGGCGTCGTGCGACGGATGGCTTCGATGGTACGTACCCAGTGCCCTGCGCCGTAGTCCTCGAGGTCGTCGCGGTCGACGCTGGTGATGACGGCGTGCTTCAGGCCCATCTTCTTGATGCTCTGTGCCACCTTCATCGGCTCGAGGGGATCGAGTGGTGCGGGGGCTTTCCCCGAGAGGGTGTTACAGAAGCGGCAGGCGCGCGTACAGACAGCGCCTCCGATCATGAAGGTCGCCGTGCCAGCGCTCCAGCACTCCCCTTGGTTGGGGCATCGGCCGCTATGGCAGATGGTATTGAGCCCGTGGTGCTCGATCGTATGCTTCGTATCGGTGAAGGTCGAGTTGTCGCCGAGGCGGATCTTCAGCCACTCGGGCTTGCGGACGCGTACGACGTTGCCGGTCTTCTTCTGGGTGATAGGTTCTTCTTGCATCGTATAAGTGATAGCCCTTAGGCTGAGGGGCGGTGCCTTCAGCCTAAGGGTGTGGGGAATAAAATAGCCGAGGCTAAAGGTTCTGCTCGAGGAAGGTAATGATACGCTTGTAGAGGTGGTTGCGGGCATTACCCCCGTGGATGCCGTGGTTGCGGTCCTTGTAGATCGCCATGTCGAAGGGGATGCCTTCGGCGACCAGGAGGTCGGTGAAGTTCATGGCGTTCTGCACATGCACGTTGTCATCGGCGCTACCATGGATGAGGAGGAGCTTACCCTTGAGCTTCTTCGCTACCTCGAGGGCGGAGGAAGACTTGTAGCCCGTGGGGTTCTCCTGTGGGGTACGCATGAAGCGCTCCGTGTAGATCGTGTCGTAGTAGCTCCAGTCAGCGACAGGGGCGACAGCGACACCGGTCTTGAAGACGCCCTCGCCGTGGCACAGACCCATCAGCGTCATGTAGCCACCGAAGCTCCAGCCGTAGAGGCCGATGCGGTCGGCGTCGACGTAGGACTGCTTGCCGAGCCACTTCGCTGCAGCGATCTGGTCTTCGATCTCCTTCACGCCGAGGTTGAGGTAGGTGCACTTACGCCACTCCTCACCGCGAGCGCCCGTACCGCGTGGGTCGACGCAGACGACGATGTAGCCCTTACCGGGGAGTATCTGCTCCCAGCCGAGGCCGAAGGCATCGAGTACCTGCTGTGAGTCGGGTCCGCTGTACTGAGTCATCAGCACGGGGTACTTCTTGTTGGGGTCGAAGTCGTAGGGCTTGAGGATCCAAGCGTTCAGCTCTTGGCCACGGCCGTTGGGGATCTTGATGAATTCCTCACGGCGCAGGCGGTAGTCCTTGAGGCGCTCAGCGATCTCCTTGTTGTCCTTCAGCACACGCAGAGGGCGCAGGCTCCCCGTGGCGTAGACGGCCGTAGTCGTCGGCGTGGTAGAGTTGCTGAAGATGCTGATGTAGTGGGAGAAGTCATCGCTGAAGATAGCGCTATTGGCACCTGCTCCAGGGTGAAGAGCGGTCTTACGACCCTTGGGATCTACCTTGTAGATCGAGCGGCGCAGGGGAGACTCATCGGCAGCCTGATAGTAGGCATTGCCCAGAGCATCCATGCCGTAGAAGTCGGTGTCGTCATAGCTGCCCGTGGTGATCTTGCGGATCAAAGCCCCCTTGTCGGAGTAGAGGTAGATATGGCGGTAGCCGTCCTGCTCGCCGAGGTAGGCGAAGCCTGAGGGGACGAACTTACACTTCGTGAGGTTGCGGCTATCTACATAGGCCTTGTTGCGCTCCTCAAAGATGACCTTCGGTAGGAGCGTCTTGTTGTTGACGTAGTAGAGCGTGAGGTGGTTCTGCTGGCGGTTCAGCGAGAAGACGGCGAGGTTGCCATCACGACCGATGAACTCGATACGGGGGATGTAGTAGGGTGCGCTCTTGAAGTCAATGGGCTTCTTCGCGCGGTCCGTGACATTGTAGATGTGTACGGAGACCTTCGAGTTAGGCGTACCGGCCTTAGGGTACTTATAGGTATAGGCACCAGGGTACTGCCCCGTGCCGTAGATAGGCATGCTGTACTCATCGACCTCGCTCTCATCGGTGCGGACGAAGGCCAGGTAGTTATTGTCTTCGCTCCAGGTCATCAGCTGGGTCGTCTCCAGCTCTTCTTCGTAGACCCAGTCGGTGATACCGTTCATGACCTTGTTGCGCACGGCATCGCTCGTCACCTGGACCTCGGTGTCGAACTCAAACTTCTTGATGAAGATATTCCCCTCACGCACGAAGGCTACCATACGGCCGTCGGGGCTGAAGGTGGGGATCATGACCTTGCCGGTGGTCGTGCTCAGTGGCTCGACGCGGTTGCGACGCACGTCGTAGTGGAAGACATTACCCTTGCTCGAGCGGCGGTAGATCGACTCTTGGTCGGTGATGAGGAGTATGTGATGCCCCTTGGGCTCAAGGATGTAGTCGTCGAATTTCTTGAATTCGCATTCGCGTGCCTTGTCGACGCTGAAGAGTGTGTCGACGAGTTCGCCCGTCTGGAAGCTATAGCGCAGGATGGCGGTGTGTCCGTCGTCCATCATCGTGTAGTACTTCCCGTCGCTGGTGGAGCGCATGCCGCGCCCTGCGGTGTAGGCGTAGAACTTACCCGAGGTGACGTCCTCGACTTGGAGGTCCTTGGTGGGGTGCTGTGCCAGAGCCTCGGTGCTTGCGCCTAAGCCAAGGAGCAGCAGTGTGAGTGATAGTAGTGTCCGCATAACACGTATGTATTAGTTTGCTTTTCGACAAAGATACAAAAAGCAAGGGTGGCAAGCGAGGGACTATTGTATCCGCTTCGAGGGTAGTGGAAGGCGTAGCTATACCGATATACGTATGCGGCTGCATCGAGTGCTCGGTGCAGCCGCATGGCTATGTAAAGGGTGGGGCATAAAGTCTCCACGACCGGGGAAGGCAAGCCCCTATCTGAGCTTATGCCCCTTAAAGGCGTAGAAGAGGATATAGGCGAAGCTAATGAGGCAGATGCTATACGCATATCGGACGTCTGAGATGTCTTTGATAAGGCCGAATAGGACGGTGATGACAGCACCCCCGATAAGCCCCATCGTCAATAGTGATGAGCCCTGCTTGGTGTACTTACCCAGATCCATAAGTGCTAAAGGCCAAAACGCAGGCCACATCAGTGAGCAGCCTAATGCCATGATACCCACAGAGTAGATGCTATAAATCCCGGGCAGCACGACTACGAGAGTAGTCCCAAGCAGTGCCACGAAAGAGCATATCTGCAGGGCTTTGGTTTGCGAGAGGTACTTGGGGATCAGGGTAATACCCAGTATATACCCGATGCTAATGCTAATAGGAGTAATCCATGAGTAAGACTCTGGATGAGTAAGACTTAATTCCTGTGCATAGTCTATGAGTGTCCCCAAGACGATGGTCTCCGAGCCTACGTAGAAGAATATGGCGATCGCTCCGAGTACAAGATGAGGGAATTGGAAGACCGAGCTCTTACTATTGGCATAGCTCGATACTTCTGAGTCAGCAGCGTCATTGTCTTCTCCAGCAGCCTTCACTTCGGGCAGTGGCGATATGAGTGCGACGATACCTAAGATCACGAAGAGGCCGATGATCACAAGGAAGGGTTTGCTGAGGTCTTCCAGACCGACACTGCCGCCATTGCTGGCAAAGAGAGCGATAAATAATGGTGAGACAGGCCAAGCTAACTTGTTGATCATCCCCATGATTGAGATTCGCTTTGCCGCACTCTCTGTAGGCCCCAGGATGGTGACATAAGGATTTATCGCAGCCTGTAAGAACGTGTTAGCCGCCCCGCAAATAAAGGAGGCTAATAGGAATATTACGAAGCTCTTGGCTTCTGCCGACAAGATGAATACGCCGAAGGCTATCGCAAACATAGCGAAAGCTGATGCCATCGTGCGCTTATAGCCGATCTTACTAATCAGCAGTCCTGCTGGATAACCAAAGATCAGGAAGGGTAAGAACGTCGCCCCGATGAGCATATAGGCTTCCATTGACGAGACGCTTAGCGATACCTTCAATACGGGTACGAGTAGGGAGTTGATCCCTAAGGCAAACCCACATGTAAAGAACATGAAGGCAAGAAATACCATCGGTACGATGAACTTATTTTCTTTCATATGAGGGGGATATTTAGGCTTTCGTGTTGTCAAGTCACGCAAATAAAAAGCAGTAGTTTGACTTGTAGCTACCGCAAATGTAACCAAAAATATTTTAAAATTTGATCTGTGTTCCTGAGATTTGTGGTATTTTCAGGATGCTTTATTAAAATAAACTTACGGGCTAACGGCTATATATTCGTATGTCTTGAGGCTGCTTGCGGTGGCATTTCCCCTTGGTCGGATCACTGGGAGGGAAGTGATCCCAAAGCATAAGTGCAAGCACTTGAGGTACTCGTGCGTGCTGCACTTTGATAGAGGAGGAGCGGTGAAGGGGCACGGGAAAAGGTGCGAGACTGTACAGGGAAAGGTGCGGAGGAGTATGGGGAAACCTTCGTCTATGTGCGTGGTCTTAAAATCTACGTGCATAGATATTAGGAGTGACGTGCATGGATGATAAATCTACGTACGTGGACGAAGGAAAAGCTCTACGAGGCGCGAACTATTTCCCGTGAAGGGGAGCGCTTGTCTTCGTATTGGATGGGAGGCAAAGTCGTACAGATACAAAGAATGCGGCTGCACCGAGTGCTCGGTGCAGCCGCATACGTGTATGGGGGGTGTGCGGGACGACTTAGACGTCACGGCCAGGGCGCAGGGCCTCGGCATCGTCCAGCGTGAGGATGGAGTTGACCAGCGTGGCAGCGAGGTTGCTACCGCCCTTACGGCCTTCGACGATGATCTTGGGGATATCCTTGAAGACCTTCGCCATGTACTTCGACTCGCGGACCTGCACGAAGCCGACGGGTGCGACGACCATACCCGTAGGCTGGGCCTTACCACGACGGATGAGGTCGCAGAGCTCGATGATGGCGGTGGGGGCATTACCCACGGCGAAGAGCGCATTGGGATGCTCCTCGACGGCGAGACGGATACCTGCCTGCGAGCGCGTGATACCCTTCAGGTCGGCAAGCTCCTTCGTGCGAGGATCGTTGAGGTAGCACTTGACCTGCAGGCCAAGACGCTCCAGCATGCCCTTGCGGATACCCGAAGCCACCATGGTGACGTCGGTGATGATGGTGTCGAACTTCCCGTCGAGCATTGCCTGATAGATGCTGGATACCGCACCAGGGTCGGAGTAGAGGATCTTCTCCATCTCGAAGTCCGCCGTGGTGTGGATTGAGTGGATGAGTGCCCACTTGTGGTCGAGGGGGATGTTGGGGTTCGCCAGCTCGCTATTGATCGTGCGGAAGCTCTCGATCATGATCGCCTGACCGATCTTCGCATCCTTGTCGAGTGTACCTTCGTCATAGTAGCCACGAGGGGTGATGAAGTGCCCTTCGAAGTTGTAGCTCTGCGTATTGCCAATGATCACGACGGTGAACATGTCGAGCTCCTCGGGATCGAACTCTGCGAGCGTGGTGAGCTTGACGACCTGCTCCTCACGGCCCGCCTGACGGACGTAGCCGATGGGCGTGTCGGGGCTGCGGTGCTGGGCGAAGATCTCCAGTAGGCGGTAGATCTGCCAGTAGCGCCCCTGGCTCTTGGGGTTGTAGATGGCGGTGATGAAGTCGCCCGCTGCGGCAGCCTCGATGCGCTTCTCGATACGAAGCCAAGGCGTCATGAGGTCAGAGAGCGAGATGATACACAGGTCATGGCCGATGGGGCAGCCGAGCAGAGCAGCGGCCTTCTGGAAGGCGCTGATGCCAGGGAGTACCTCTACATCTACCTGATCCGTGATGCCCTTCTCGCGCATCATCTCATAGATCAGAGGGGACATGCCGTAGATACCGGCATCGCCCGAGGAGATGACGCAGACGGTCTTGCCCTCGAGGGCGTAGCGGAAGGCCTCTTCTGCGCGCTGACGCTCAGCTTTCATCCCGCTGTCGATACACAGGGCATCGGGGCGGACATAGTCCTTGATAAAGCGGAAGTAATACTTGTATCCGACGATCACATCAGAGGCCTGCACGGCTTGGAGTACGGCGGGGGTGATATCCTCGGGGCTACCAGGGCCGATGCCAGCGACGATGATCTTATTCTTTTTCATCTAAAATAGGGGTACTTGAATAGTGGAGAGGTAAGATATCTGTAGTTGAATAGTTTTGGGTTTCTATCACAAAGATAGTCTATTTCAGCCTATAAGTATAGGAGGAATGGCGAGTATCATGCACTTCTTGGCTCAGCGCTCGGATGCGACGCATGCCGAGGTAGTACTCGATGAAGCTGCGGACGATGAGGTAGTTGAGGAAGGCGAACCAGAGCATGGTGCCGCTACCTGTGGTGGCGATGCTCTCCGCAACGATGAAGTACGAGATCGCGCCACCAGCTACCCCGATGCTCATGCTCTTGCTGTCCGTCGCACCGACTAAGATCCCGTCCCAGAGGAAGGCCAGGTAGGAGAATATCGGTACGGCTGCCATCAGGAAGCTATCGCTGAGAGCGAGCTTAAGCACCTCTTGCTTGTCGGTGAGGAGCTCGAGGAGGGGGCGGGGGAAGAGGGCGTAGAGGATACTCGTGATGAGGGCGACCGCAAAGCCCACCTGTAGTGTGACGCGGATGATCAGTCGTAGGTGTCCGAACTTACGCCCGCCAATAGCTTCGCCTACGAGGGCTTCGGCAGCATAGGCCAGCCCATCCATGAAGTAGGAGAAGAGTGTGAAGAGCTGCATCAGTAGGCTGTTGGCAGCCAGCCTCGTCACGCCGATAGTACCCCCATAGCGTATGAAGGAGAGCATCACCGCCTGCAAGAGGAGCGTGCGGATGAGGAGGTACTTCCCGACATGGAAGTAGCGAACGAGCGTCTCAGGGTGCCAGAGGTACTCTCTGGAGAGGTGGCGGAGGATACGCCTTTCGTAGCGCAGGCCGCCGAGCGCGAGGAGTAGGACAGCCGTGTACTGCGCAAGCACCGTGCCTAGTGCCAAGCCCCCGACGCCCATCCCTGCGGGGAAGGCGAGGAGGTAGCTGAAGAGGATGTTCAGCAGGTTGCAGGCGATGCTCACGCTCATGACGAGCTTCATCCGCTGTACGCCGATGAGCCAGCCATTATACACGTAGAGCAGGAGGGCGGCAGGTGCGCCGAGGAAGGAATAATGGAGGTAGGTCTGCGCCTCGGGGAGGTGCATGTCGGCGCCTGCCTGCAGGAGGGCGGCAGCGGGAGCGACATAGAGTGGGCGCAGGAGGATGAGGAGTAGGCCGACCGAGAGTGCGATGATCGAGCCCGAGGTGAGCTGACGCAGGAGGGCGCGTACGTCACAGGCGCCCCACGCCTGTGCTGTAAAGCCCGTCGTGCCCATACGCAGCAGGCTCCAGATGCCGATGACGAACTGGGTGATAGCGGCGCCGATAGCTACCGCTGCGATGCTGTCGGCTGTGGCCATACGTCCCGCCATCGCCGTATCGGCGAGCATGAGGAGTGGTACGGTGACGTTGGAGAGGATGTTGGGCAGCGCGAGGCCCCAGATACGGCGCAGGATGTCGGAGGGCTTCACTTTAGGCGCTCTGTTCGGTATTTTGCTCGAAGACAATCAGAAGGATGTCGCCGACTTCGAGCTCGAGCTTGCCCTTGGGGACCATATAGTTCTCGCCGCGACGCACGAGGATCACGAGCTCTTCTTCCTTGAGGTCCAGCTCCATGAGCTTATTCCCCTCGCGGAGCATCTTGCCCGTGACGGTGCGCTCGACCATCTTTGCCCCCGTGTATTGGGGGATCTCGACGCCGAAGTGGCTGACCTTGACCTTGACCTCTTCGTCGAGACCAAGGAAGCGCGCCACGGCAGGCAGGGTGCTCCCCTGGATGAGCAGCGAGAGGAGGGTGATGACGTAGACGATGTTGAAGAGCGTCTCAGCACCCTCTACCTGACTCATCATCGGGTAGGTGGCGAAGATGATCGGCACGGCGCCACGTAGACCCACCCACGAGAGGAAGGAGCGCCCGCGCATGCTGATGCTGGGGAAGAAGATGAGGCTGAGCTGTACCGCCAGAGGTCGTGCCACGAAGATCATGAAAAGACCTGCCAGCACCGCAAAGCCCGTGACGGGCAGCAGGCTCTTAGCATCAACGAAGAGCCCGAGGATGATGAAGAGCGAGATCTGCAGGAGCCACGTCAGCCCGTCGAAGAAGGTCTCGATACTCTTCTTGTGGACGAGCTTCTTGTTCCCCACGAGTACACCCATGATATAGACGGCGAGGTAGCCATTGCCATGCAGGAGCGAGGTGGCGGAGAAGGTGAGGAAGACGAAGCACAGGAGGAGGATGGGGTAGAGTGCTCCGTTGCCGATATCCGCCTTGTTGAGGATAGCGGGAGTGATACGCCCGAAGATATAGCCCATGAGTCCACCGACGGAGAACTGTAGGAGGAAGGTCACGAGGATGCTTCCCCACGAGCCGTCCGTGCCCCCTGTGATATACTGGATCAGAGCGATGGTGAGCATATAGGCCATCGGGTCATTACTACCACTCTCGAGCTCGAGGATGGGGCGCAGACCTTCCTTGAGGTGCATATTCTTCGAGCGCAGGAGGGCGAAGACCGAGGCGGAGTCGGTACTTGACATCGTCGCTGCCAGCAGAAGGGCGATGGGGAAGGTGAAGTGTACGGGCGCCCAGCCTATGAGGTCCATACCGTAGAAGAAGCCCCCGAGACAGAGCGTCGTCAAGATGACGCCTACCGTAGAGAGCATGATCCCTGGGCCGAGGACGGTGCGCATCTCCTTGAGCTTCGTCTCGAAGCCCCCGAAGAAGAGGATGACCGTCAGGGCGATCATCCCGACGAACTGCGTCTTGTTCGTGTCGTTGTATTGGATCCCGAGGCCCGCACTGCCGAAGAGCATCCCTGTGATGAGGAAGAGAAGCAGGGCAGGCACCCCAAAGCGCGTGCCCACCTTACCGGCGATGATACCGGCGAGCATCAGGAAGGATCCTACGAGGATATAGGGTTCGAAGGCTACGGGAGTATGATCCATAGGCGTATATAGTTGTGAGAGGACGGGAGTGAGTAGAGCTGTGGGCCATCGGCCTTAACAAAGATACAGAAATCTCGGCAGTCTTCGGTCGCCCGACCCGCATAGAAGTCGCTGTACATCAGCCCTCGCCCGAGCCTTTTTAGCGAGGGGAGGGAGTACTTGCTCTGAGGCCGGGTGATGCGAACCTATATGGGTCGGCGGGCTGACCTATATAGGTCGGTGATGCGACCTATATTGCTTCACTGCGTGACCTATCTAGGTCAGCCCGCCGACCCATATAGGTTTATTCGTCCACTTCGGGCGAGGTCTGCGATGCCCTTCGGGGAAGAGGGCGAGTAGCGGGCTGTAGGAGGGGAGTATCCAGCGTTGGGGAGAGCTTGTGGAGCAGATAGTCGATGGATATCTTCCATACTATAGTGTACGCGCGCGAGGGTAGTAGATAAGGTGTGTAAACGGGCTTTATGCTCCGTCCTTCGCTTGTTGTGGGGATGTAGCAGGGCGCTGCCTCCCTTATTATAGGTAGAGTATGGCAAAGAATGTGTATTTTTGTACCCAAATAATTTAACTAAACAAATCATCAAATCACGTGTTATGCCGAACATTATCACGATAAAGAAGGGCCTCACGCTGAATCTGAAGGGAAAGGCCGCTGAGACACAACTCGCAGCAGCCCAGCGCACGGAGAGCTATGCCGTCGTCCCCGATGATTACATCGGCTTCGTCCCTAAAGTGATCGTTCACCCAGGCGACAAGGTGCTGGCAGGCGATGCTCTGCTGCGCCACAAGGGTGCGCCTGAGCTGTGCTTGACCTCGCCCGTCAGTGGCGAAGTCATCGCTGTCAATCGCGGTGCCAAGCGCAAGGTCCTGAGCGTCGAAGTACGCCCCGATGCGACGACGGAGTACAAGTCCTTCGCCACGGCTGGGGTCGAAAAGATGCAGCGCTCTGAGGTACTTGCTCTCCTCCTGGAGAGTGGTATGTTCAGCTTCTTCAAGCAGCGTCCCTACGACCGCCTGGCTAATCCTCTGACTGAGCCCCGTGACATCTTCGTCACGGCGAACTTTACCGCTCCTCTTGCTCCCCGCTTCAGCTATCTGGCTCAGGGTCGTGAGGACGAGCTGCAGCTGGCTCTCACCGCTCTCACCAAGCTTACCACGGGTAAGGTCTACCTCGGTGTCGCTCCTGGCGAACTGACGGGTGTGACGGGTGTCGAGCGCGTCGAAGTCCGCGGGCCACACCCCGCAGGTCTGGTCGGTACGCTGATCAACCACACGGCGCCTATCAACAAGGAAGAGACCGTCTGGACGCTCAAGGCCAGCGACCTTCTTGTGATCGGCCGCTTCCTCAAGACCGGTAAGGTCGACTTCTCCCGCACCATCGCTCTCACGGGCTCCGAAGCCAAGGAGACGGGCTATCTGACCGTCCTGCCTGGTGCCCGCTTCACCGAAGCCCTCGCAGGCCGTCTCGGTAAGAAGGGTGAGCATGAACGCATCATCGAGGGGGATGTCTTCTCTGGTGTCAAGGTCGATGAAGAGCACGACCGCATGAGCTACTCTATTGACCAGATCACGATCATCCCCGAGGGGGACGACGTGCACGAGGTCCTTGGCTGGGCTATGCCTCGTCTCAACCAGTACAGCCACAGCCGCTCTTACTTCTCTTGGCTCATGCCTAAGAAGGAATATGTGCTCGATGCCCGTGTCAAGGGTGGTCGCCGCGCTATGATCATGAGTGGTGAGTACGACCGTGTCTTCCCTATGGATATCTATCCTGAGTTCCTCCTGAAGAGCATCATCGCCTTCAACATCAACGATATGGAGGCTCGCGGTATCTATGAGGTAGCTCCCGAAGACTTCTCTGTCTGCGAATTCGTCGACACGTCCAAGATACCTCTCCAGCAGATCGTACGTCAGGGTCTGGATGAGCTGTACAAGGAAATGAACTAATAGAAGGTTTCACTCATTAAAAGGACAACGACCTTGAACGCATTAAGAAAACAAATCGATAAGATTAAGCCCGCCTTCACGAAGGGGGGGCGCTTCTCGGCCCTGGAGTCAGTCTTCGACGGCTTTGAGACGTTCCTCTTCGTACCCAATACGACCTCGAAGCGTCGTGGCGCTCACGTCCACGATGCCATCGATAGCAAGCGCACGATGAGCGTAGTCATCTTCGCTCTCCTGCCTGCGCTGCTCTTCGGGATGTACAACGTCGGGCTGCAGCACAATATCGCTGTAGGTGTAGAGGCTTCCTTCTGGAGCACCTTCTTCTATGGCTTCCTCTCCGTGCTGCCTCAGATCATTGTCTCCTACGCTGTAGGTCTGGGTATTGAATTCATCATCGCCCAGATGAAGCATGAGGAGATCCAGGAAGGGTTCCTCGTCACGGGGATTCTCATCCCGATGATTATCCCTGTGGAGACCCCACTGTGGATGATCGCTGTAGCTACTGCCTTCGCTGTAGTCTTCGCTAAGGAAGTCTTCGGTGGTACGGGCTACAACGTCTTCAACGTAGCGCTGATCACGCGTGCCTTCCTCTTCTTCTCTTACCCTGCCGCTATGTCTGGTGACAGCGTGTGGGTACGCCTTGGCTCGACCTTCGGGCTCGGTGGTGCTGAGAAGGCTGTCGACGGCTTCTCTGGTGCTACGCCCCTCGGGCAGATCGCTGCTGCTAAGGGTATGCTCCCTGACATCCACAATACGCTCGGTGGTCCTCTCACCGACTGGGATGCCTTCCTCGGCTTCCTCCCAGGCTCGGTAGGTGAAGTCTCCACACTCGCTATCCTCATCGGGGCTTGCATCCTCATCTATACGGGTATCGCTAGCTACAAGATCATGGTATCTGGTGTCGTCGGTGTCGTCGTCATGGCTGCCATCTTCAACGCCATCGGTGCTACGCCCGCTATGCAGGTATCTGCACTCCACCACCTCATCTATGGTGGCTTCGCCTTCGGTATCGTCTTCATGGCTACGGACCCCGTGACCGCTGCACGCACCGAGGCTGGGAAGTGGGTCTATGGTTTCCTCATCGGGGTAATGGTCGTCTTCATCCGTGTGCTCAATGCTGGGTACGCTGAAGGTATGATGCTCGCTATCCTCCTGATGAACACCTTCGCACCTCTCATCGACTACATCGTGGTAGAGCGCAATACGCAGAAGCGTCTCAAGCGTCTCTCCGCTAAGGCTCAGAACTAATCCAACACCGCTACAACGATGAATAGAGATAAGAATTCTTATGTACTGATCTATGCTGCGGTGATGGTCATCCTCGCTGCAGTCCTCCTGGCAGGTGCAGCGATCGTCCTGCGTCCCGCACAGCAGGAGAACGCTAACATCGACAAGATGCAGCAGATCCTCCGCGCACTCGGTCAGAGCCCTGATAAGTCCGCCGTCATCTCCACCTACAAGGACCTCATCAAGAAGGAACTCCTCGTCAACGAAGAGGGTCAGGTCGTCAAGACCTTCGAAGGGGAAGAAGTCGGTAAGAGCGACGCTTTCAACGCCAACACCGAGCTCTCCTATAAGCTCATCGCTAAGGGTGAGAAGCAAGACCTCCCCGTCTACGTCGCTGAGGTCAACGGGAAGACCCTCTACGCCCTCCCCCTCAATGGTGCAGGTCTGTGGAACAAGATCTGGGGCTACATCGCTATCGATGCCGCTGACCACTCTACGGTCGATGGGGCTGACTTCGGCAACGCTGGGGAAACCCCAGGTCTCGGTGCTGAAATCTCCACGCCACACTTCTCTGCCCAGTTCAAGGGTAAGCACATCTTCCGCGAAGGCGCCTTCACCGGTATCGCTGTCGTCAAGAATGGCCAGAAGGTCGAGGATAAGGACTACGTCGATGGTATCTCGGGCGGTACGCTCACCAGCAATGGTGTGAACGATATGCTCGCTGCCTCGCTCAAGCCCTTCCAAAAATTTCTTGAAACCTATAACGCTCAGTAGCCATGTCTCTCTGGAATAAAAAGAATAAAGAAACGCTCCTCGGGCCACTCAGCAAGAACAACCCCATCATGGTGCAGATGCTCGGTATCTGCTCCGCGCTGGCTGTAACCTCTAAGCTCGAGCCCGCTATCGTCATGGCACTCTCTGTGACGGTCGTCGTCGCCTTCTCCAACGTCGTCATCTCGCTCCTGCGTAAGACGATCCCTAACCGTATCCGCATCATCGTGCAGCTCGTCGTAGCAGCTACCCTGGTGACCATCGTCAGCGAAGTCCTCAAGGCTTATGCTTACGACGTCAGCAAGCAGCTCTCCGTCTTCGTCGGGCTGATCATCACGAACTGTATCCTCATGGGTCGCCTCGAAGCCTTCGCTCTGGGTAACGGTCCTTGGGAATCCTTCCTTGATGGTGTAGGGAACGGCCTCGGCTACGGTGCTGTCCTCGTCGCTGTAGGTTTCTTCCGTGAGCTCTTCGGCTCCGGTACGCTCCTCGGCTTCCAGATCATCCCTCAGAGCTTCTACGCTACCGATGGTATCCACGGCTATGTCAACAACGGTCTGATGATCCTGCCTCCTATGGCACTTATCTCCGTGGCTGTGCTCATCTGGATCCACCGCTCGTACAACAAGGAGCTTCAGGAAAACTAACCTTTACCCACGCAAATAAGAACTAACAAAGAATGGATTCATTAGCCTTATTCTTTAGGTCGATCTTCATCGATAACATGATCTTCGCCTACTACCTAGGGATGTGCTCCTTCCTGGCAGTATCGAAGAACGTAAAGACCTCCTTTGGCCTGGGTATCGCTGTCACGTTTATCCTGACCTGCACGCTGCCTATCAACTACCTCCTCGAGACCAAGGTCTTCAAGCAGGGGGCGCTTGACTGGCTCATCGGTGCTGATGCCGCAGGTGTAGATCTCTCCTTCCTCTCCTTCATCATCTTCATCGCCGTCATCGCCGCTTTCACGCAGCTTGTCGAGATGCTCGTCGAGCGCTTCAGCCCCTCGCTCTACGCTTCGCTCGGGATCTTCCTCCCGCTGATCGCTGTGAACTGTGCTATCCTCGGTGCATCACTCTTCATGCAGCAGCGTGAATTCCCCACCATCGGTGAAGCTACCATCTACGGCTTCGGCTCCGGTATCGGCTGGATGCTCGCTATCGTCGGGATGGCTGCTATCCGTGAGAAGCTCCAGTACTCTGATGTACCCAAGCCCCTGCGTGGCCTCGGGATCACCTTCATCGTCACGGCGCTCATGGGGATTGCCTTCCTCAGCTTCTCTGGTGTCAAGATGTAACGAAAGCGAAGACTCAACGAAATGAATACAACCATTATACTCGTCAGTGTGGGCATCTTCCTCGTGGTCACACTGCTCCTGGTGATCGTCCTGCTTGTCGCTAAGAGCAAGCTCGTCCCATCAGGCAACGTCAAGCTCACCATCAATGGGGAGAAGGAAGCTGAAGTACCCATCGGTGGTACGCTGCTGAGCACTCTGCAGGGTGAGAATATCTACCTCTCCTCCGCTTGTGGTGGTAGCGGTTCGTGCGGTCAGTGCCGCTGCCGTGTTGTCGAAGGTGGTGGGGAAATCCTGCCTACGGAGACGGGCTTCTTCTCTCGCAAGGAGCAGAAGGAACACTGGCGTCTGGCTTGCCAGACCAAGGTCAAGGAAGACATGCAGGTCATCGTACCTGAGTCCGTCTTCGGCGTCAAGGAATGGGAGTGCGAAGTCGTCTCGAACCGCAACGTCTCGACCTTCATCAAGGAATTCGTCGTGAAGCTCCCCGAGGGTGAAGTGATGAACTTCCAGAGCGGTAGCTACGCACAGATCACGATCCCTCCCTACGATATCAAGTATGCCGACTACGACATCGATGAGAAGTTCCGTGGCGACTGGGATCACTTCGATATGTGGAGCCTGACCTGTAAGAATGATACGGAGACTATCCGTGCTTACTCGATGGCTAACTACCCTGCCGAAGGGAACATCATCACGCTCAACGTCCGTATCGCTACGCCTCCTATGGACCGCGCTACGCACAAGTGGCTCCCTGTCTCTCCTGGTATCTCCTCGTCCTACATCTTCTCGCTGAAGCCTGGCGACAAGGTCCGCATGAGCGGTCCTTACGGGGACTTCCATATCCAGGATACGGATGCTGAGATGCTCTACATCGGTGGTGGTGCTGGTATGGCTCCTCTGCGTGCTCAGATCCTCCACCTCTTCCGCACGCTCCATACGGGCCGTAAGGTCTCTTACTGGTACGGTGCACGAAGCAAGAAGGAGATCTTCTACGAAGAGGACTTCCGCGAGATCGAGAAGCAGTTCCCCAACTTCAGCTTCCACATCGCGCTCTCTGACCCCCAGCCCGAAGACAACTGGACCGGCTACGTCGGCTTCATCCATCAGGTCATCTACGATAACTATCTGAAGGATCACGATGCGCCCGAAGATATCGAGTACTATATGTGCGGCCCTGGTCCTATGGCCAACGCCGTGAAGAAGATGCTCGAAGATCTCGGCGTACCGCGTAGCCAGCTCTTCTTCGACGACTTCGGCGGATAGTACACCGCTCGCCTTGCCTCCCTCGGGAGGCTGACGAAGTCCAATACAAAGCCTCCCCACCGTTAGCTCCGCGCTGACGGTGGGGAGGCTCTCTTTTTGTGGGAAGTCCGAGGAGGCCTGAGCGTAAGGGCGAAGGCGCCCAGCCTTGACGTCTTGCCTTCCAGCGAATAAACCTTACCTTCGTAGCTGAATTTAATAGCAAAGTTTGTAAGTATGATCGCAACACTGATTACAGGAGCCCTGGCCGGATGGCTGGGCGGGATTATCTATCGAGGTAGTGGCCTTGGACTTCTCGGGAATATCGTCGTCGGTATTCTGGGGAGTGGCGTAGGTTCGTGGCTTTTGGAGAAGGTCTTCAACACCTCCTTGGGCGAAGGCTGGATTGGGTCTATCGTGACGGGCGCTATCGGCGCTATCGTCATCCTATTCCTAATGAATCTGGTAGTCAAGCAGAAGAAATAAGGAAGCCGTAGCTTCAAGAATCTAGCTGACGGTAGGGCGGGGAGCATGCTTCCACCCTGCTGTCAGCTTTTTCTAGCACTACACCACGGCCTTGCAAATGAAGCAGCCCCCGAGTAAGCATATCGCTTACTCGGGGGCTGCTTGCTGTATCTCAGTGCCTCAGAGGGAGGCGGGGGAGTCGTTACTTGATCTCGCAGGCACCACCAGCGCAAGAGGCTGCGCCAAGCTCATCGGCATTGGTGAACTGCTTGCCAGAGAAGTCGACGCTCTTCCAGTCTACAGGCTTGTACGTCTTCTTCAGGAGCTCAAAGAGGTGGAGGTTATTCACGCTCTTCAGTACGTTCACCGCCTTGTAGATGTCGCCACGGTAGTAGTTGTGGGCGAACTTCTCGATACGGCGGACGATATCGCGCTTAGCTGCGAGGTTCTCGACCTTGTCCTGCAGGCGTGCTGCGAGGATGCCACGCACGTGCTCGCGGTCCAGGCAGGGGGCTTCGCCCTCGACGCTGTGACGCTGGATGTAGTCGTCGATAGCGTAGTCAGAGACGAAGAGCTGCTCGCCACGGCCCTGAGCCGATTCGCAAGCCTTCCACAGGTCGCCGAAGACCTCGATCGTGTCCACGACGAGACCCGAAGCGAACATACTACCGACGCCGTATTCGCGGAGGATCTCCTCAGCCGTCGAGACCTTGCACATAGGAGCCTGAGGCAGGTCCATATCGCCGTAGGTCGAGAGGAAGGTCACGCCAGCGATGTAGTCTTGGTTCTCCCAGACCCAGTCGCAGACGGCATCCCACTGATCGTTGGGCACGTCGACGGTGTTCGATACATTATTCTTGATGGGAGACTCCATGTCGCTCATGCCGGGGATGACCCAGCTCTGCTGGACGAGCTTGACGTACTCGAGGAGCTTGATGCCACTGAGTTCGCTGCGCAGAAGAGTATCTTCGCTTTCTTCGATGGGGAAGAAGATCTTCTTGTCCGTAGCGGGCTTGAAGATGTTGGGCTGTACAGCCTTGGGGTTAGCCTCTTCGTAAGCCTTGAGGTTGGGCTCTTCGATGTTGGCCTCGACGCTACGCAGGTAGCGCTTAGCGTAAGCGCCGTGGATACCCGAGGTCATACCGAGCAGGAGGCTCACCGTACCATCAGGCTTGACGCAGGTCGTGCGGCTGGCGGGGTTGATGCCGAGGATACGTGCGCACTGAGAGTTCTGCTGGCGCACCTGCATAGCCCCGACGGCGAGGATATCCTTGTTCGTGAGGATCTGAGGGTTGTTCATGATCCCGCCGATGGATACACCGATGAGGGGATCGGACTGGATGATGTTCGTCGTAGCCTGTCCGAGGTAGGGGAAGTCCATGTAGGTAGCCTGCACGGTAGCGAGTGTAGAGGCGCAGCGGCAGATCTTGTAGAACTCCTCTTCGCTCGTACATTCCATACCGTTGATGGAGACGAGGTTACATACCTGCCAGCCCGTATCGCCATTCTTGTCCGTGGGGAAGAAGCCGATTTCGCAGCAGGGGTTACAGCCGACGCCGAACTTATCTCTCCAGTAGAGACCGGGGTCACCGCTCGTGCGCATCGCCTGGAAGAGCGACTCATAGAGCGAGCGATCGACTTCGCCACGGTTGAGGGCGGCTGACATGTTGAAGCGAGCGCGCTGGGGATTGGTAGTGAACCAGTCGCCGTGCTTACAGTTCACCATCTCCGAGTCTTCGGGAGAGAAGAGGATCATCAGCGCCGAGCGACGGACACCACCCGAGAGGACAGAGTCAGCCAGGTGAGCGATGATGTCGGTGCACTGCAGGGCAGAGAGGCGCTTCTGACCAGCTGCGACGGCAGCCTTCATCAGGTCACGGATCTTATCGAGAGCCATACGCAGACCGTCAGGTCCGGGTGCGATGAAGCGCTTAGCGATCTTAGCACCCTTGGGGCGGATCTCAGAGTAGTCGAAGACGGGCTTCTTGACGCCAGGGATGAAGTAGTATTCGAGGAGGCGGTGGATGGAGTCAGCCCAGCCCTCGATGCTGTCACCGATGACATAGGCTTCGCTTTCCTGAGACAGCTCGCTAGCAGGGAGAAGGGAGGGGAGCTTGTCTACGTGAGCCTGCTCTACGGAGAGACCGCAGCCGCAGCCACTGAGTAGGAGCCACTCGATCTCACGGAAGACCTCAAGGCGGTCACAGTGCGAGTAGCTACAGTTGTACGACTTCGCTGAGGACTTCAGGACGGGTTCACCGCCGAACTGGAGGTTGCGCTGGGACCCAACGAACTTCTTCAGCTTGTAGTAGTCGATGGCCTCATTGAACTGGGTCATGAACCACTCGTCTTGCAGCGCCTGGGGGGCGAAGCGCTCCAGGTGCGTCAGGTGCATCTGGCGGATACGTTCGACGCTCTCATCCCAGGTCTCTTTACGACCCAAGTCTTCGCGGAACAGGGAATACTTACTTTGGTAAACGTATTCAGATAAAGCGCGTTTGCTCTCTGTCATGATGGTTGTTGAAAATGTAATATTTACGAGGGAACATCCGAGGGATTTCCCTCAATTGTTGTGCAAAGCTACAAAAACAAAACCGCACTTTCCCCTAAAAGTTCAGCCTAAAATCGCACCGCTTTATCCCTCAGCGAGATACATTTTTTTTGCCCCTTTGCCCCCTCTTTTCTTCCTCTTGACTACCCCCGAGAAGGGACGAAATAGCCCCTTTCCTTCCCCCGAAATTTCACCCTCACCTGCTACAATGCGCCCCTTTTTCGCCTCCCTCGCCTATACATTATATATAGGGGGTGCTGAGGTCCTGCGGAGGGGTGATGCGAACCACTACTGGTCAGCGCTCGGACCAGTAGTGGTTACTCATATCGACCAGTAGTGGTTCGTGACGTGACCAGTACTGGTCCGAGCG
>ERZ773213.460-NODE-460-length-24204-cov-2.801731_pt1 | contig 24204 bp, 19 predicted proteins | sample MGYA00580996_ERZ773213 | MGnify/ENA primary metagenome ERZ773213 (study PRJEB29015, sample SAMEA2738152) | human oral metagenome | biome: human oral; feature: human-associated habitat; material: saliva | place: China | collected 2197 ...
CGTCCACAACTTTTATCCCTACGCGGAGCAACAGTCTCATATTGGTCAGCGGGTGAAGCTATATAGGTTGGCGTCGTAACCTATATAGATCCGTGAGTGAACCTATATAGGTTCGCCCAGCGACCAATATAGGTTCATACGCCCCACCTGTATAAGGTAGCGAGGATTTACGTATCTTTACAGGACAAAAGAACTATTACTCACGACAGCAATTCAATGAAAGCCCTCCCTCGAGGCACCGTCCACGGTCTCCTCTTCCTCATCGTCCTGACACTCCTTGTCCATGCCCTTTCGCTCGTGCCCTTCCTCCACGACCTGCGCCTCAGCCCGATGGTGCTCGGTGTCATCGTGGGGATGATCTTGGCCAATACCGTTCGCTCCCAGTTCCCCGAGAGCTGGGATGGCGGGCTAAAGATCGCCAGCAAGCAAATCCTGCGTGCAGGGATCGTACTCTATGGCTTCCGCTTGAGCTTCGATACGCTCCTCGCCGTAGGTGGTGGCGCCATCCTCATCGATGTGATCATCGTCGCTGGGACACTTATCCTCGGGAATTACCTCGGGCGAGCGCTGGGCTTGGACAAAGACGAACGCCTACTCATCTCCTCGGGCTCGGCTATCTGTGGAGCAGCGGCTGTACTCGCCATAGAGCCCGTCGTAGGGGCGAAGCCACACAAGACGGTCGTCGCCGTAGCGACGGTAGTCCTCTTCGGTACGCTGTTGATGTTTGGCTACCCGCTCCTTTACCGTGCAGGGCTCTTAGATGCCCTTTCCCCACAAGCTGTCGGGGTCTACACGGGATCTACGATACATGAGGTCGCACACGTCGTCGGGGCGGGAGCTGCGATGACACCTGACACCCACAGCTCCAGCGTAGACATCGCAGGCATCGCGACGATGACGAAGATGCTCCGTGTCATCATGCTCGCACCCGTCCTGATGATCCTCGGCTACATCATACGCCGAGGAAGTGGAGGCAACGCTACCTCGGGAAAGATACAAGTACCTTGGTTTGCCTTCTACTTCCTCATCGCTATCGGGATCAATACGCTGCTGGGCATGGGTGCTGAGCACATCGGCCAAGTCCCAGCATATCACCAGCTGACGCATATCATCGAGGTCATTGACGGCTTCATGCTGGCGATGGCGATGACAGCGATCGGCTTGGATGCGACCTTTGCCAAGTTCCGCCAGTCGGGTGCTAAGGCCTTCCTCCTCGCCCTCGGGCTCTGTGTCTGGCTCGTAGGCGGTGGCTATATCCTCGCTCGCCTGCTGGCATAGCCACGGGAGCGATAGGGACAAACATAAAACACGCAGCGCCCCGTGCCGTAGTGGCACGGGGCGCTGCGTGTTTATATCTGTAGAGGCCGGAAGGCTTAGCCCCAGAACTCGGCGCCACGGACCGTGCGACCACGGTGCATGACGAAGCGCAGCTGGAGGTCTTCGTCGAGGAAGAGGATATCGGCGTCGTGGCCTGCCTCGAGAGCGCCCTTCGTATCCTGAATACCCATGATGCGGGCAGGTGTGTAGGAGCACATGTAGATAGCATCGATGAGGGGGATATTAGCCTTCTGCACAGCGGTGCGGATGAGGAGGTCCATCGTAGCGATACTACCAGCAAGAGCGGAGCGGTCGGAGAGCTTGCAGACACCGTCCTCGACGATAGCATGCCCCGTGGGGTCCTTGAAGTTCACCGTACCCGTGTAGAGGAGTGCATCGGTGGTGAGTGCCATACGTTCGCGGCCCTTCACGGCATAAGCCAGGTGGACCATCACGGGAGGCACGTGGATACCATCACAGATCACCTCGATATCGAAGTCGGGCATATCGAGGATGGTCTCTACGGCACCGGGCTCCTTGTAGACACCGACCTTGTGAGCGACCTTCATCGCATTGTAGAAGTGCGTACCGAGCGTGTAGCCATGTTCCCAAGCTGCGCGGACGTGCTTGTCGTTGGCCTCAGTATGTGCCAGTGCGACGACGACACCGCGCTCACGGATGTAGCTACCGAAGTCCAGTGCCCCCTCGATCTCGGGAGCAGCATCCCAGCGCTTGATGACACCGTCACCGCGCTCCATGATCTTCGTGTATTCCTCGGGACGAGCGGGGCGGATCAGCTCAGGGAGCTGAGCACCAGCCATCTTCACAGAGAAGTAAGGACCTTCGAGGTGGAGACCTTCGACAGTGGACTCATCGTCCTTCATCAGGACCTCCGTGCACTCGATACCCTTCATGATCGTCTCATAGCTCGAGGTGGAGAGTGTGGGGAAGATCGTCGTCGTACCCTGCTGGAGGTGGTAGTCTGATGCCGTGCGGAAGGCCTCTACCGTCCCATCCATGTAGTCTGCTCCGGCAGCGCCGTGCACGTGCATCTCGATCCCACCAGGGATGATGTACGAGCCTCGAGCATCCAGCTGACGTGCGCCCTCGATAGGGAGGTCGGTATTAAGAATCGCTTTGATCTTCTTGCCTTCGACGAGGACACTGCCACCATCGATCCAGCCTGTGGGCGTGTAAATACGCCCGCCTACGATCTGTATATACATTATCTATTGGATGTATTTGTATGAAATATGCTCATCAATTGTTCGCCCACCAGATGCACTGGCAAGCCCATTACCGTGTAGAAAGAGCCCTCGATACGGCGGATGGCACGGTAGCCGATCCACTCTTGTATACCGTAGGCGCCAGCCTTGTCCAGTGGCTGGTAGCGAGTGACGTAGTAGTCGATCTCCTCATCCGTCAGGGGGAGGAACTCCACCGTCGCCGTGTCGGAGAATGCCACCGAGCGATCGGCCGTCATCAGTACGACACCTGTGGTGACGGTATGCTTCTGCCCGCTTAGTTCGCGAAGCATCGCTTTCGCCTCCGCAGCATCACGGGGCTTACCGAGGACTTTATCCCCGATGAAGACCAGCGTATCAGCCGTGATGAGGAGCGTGCGCTCACCGAGAAGTGGGCGATAAGCCTCTGCCTTCACGCGAGCAATATAGAGAGGGATCTCCTCGAGAGGTAGGTCAGTAGGGTAAGACTCATCGACACCCTCCAGGCGTATTTGCTCAAAGGGAAGATCCAGCCCACGCAGGAGCTCCACACGGCGTGGAGACTGTGAGCCTAAGATGATCTGGTAGTCGTCGAGGTGCTTCCACATAGTATTATACGGTCTCCTTACCAGCCAAAGCCTGCTGAGAGCGACCACTGGCCATTGGCGCGCAGGGTCTGCTCGATGACGTCACGCACCACACCATAGCCCCCATCACAGAGGGAGATGTAGGTAGCGATGGACTTGACTTCGGGAGCGGCATCCGCAGGAGCGCAGGGCAGAGCCACGAGCTTCATGATGGGGATGTCGGGGATATCATCGCCGATATAGGCGATCTGGTCGGGCGTAATACCCGCTTCCTGGCAGAGGATGTCGAGCTGAGCAGCCTTGTCTGAGACCCGCATATAGACGTGCTTAGCACCGAGCTGGAGGAAGCGCTGTGTCATCGCTTCGCTCGCGCCACCGGAGATGACTGCCAGCGTATAGCCCTGCTTGACAGCGTACTGCATCGCATAGCCGTCCTTGACATTGACCGTACGCATAGGCATACCATCGGGGCCAATGGGGCTCACCGTAGCACTCACTACCCCGTCCATATCCAGGACGAAGGCGCGGATCTTCGACAGATCAAAGGGGATACTACTCATTTCCTAAAAGAATTTATGATACAAAGGTACAACCATTTACCCATATCTGTGCCTATTTCCTCCATAAAATTCGGCACATCTGCCCATAGAGCAGGTCTATAAAAGAGCGAAGCCGCCACAGCTGAGATGCTGTAGCGGCTTCGTCTTAGTCGTGATAGAGTCCGGTGAAGTTACTCGACCTTACCCTTGATACGCAGGGTGAAGGCCCCATCGCGGCCGTTGCTATAGACGGCGACATTCTTGAGGAAGGGCCCAGGACGACCTGCGGGGTTGAAGGAGACAGTGATCTTGCCTTCGCGGCCTGGAGCGATAGGCTCCTGGCTGTACTCAGGCGTCGTGCAAGCGCAAGGCGTAGCGACACGCGTGATCACCAGAGGAGCATCCCCCGTATTCTTGATAACAAAGGTATGTGAGACCTTACCATTAGCTTCCTTAATGATGCCGAAGTCAAACTCTGGCGCAGCGGAAGAGATGACGGCACCCTTTCCATTCTGTGCGACGACGAAGCCGATACAGAGAAGGAGTGCTGAGAATATAAGAGCAAATCTTTTCATAATCTTCTGTTCGTTTAAATGATCCCTCTGAGAAGAGGCAATTCGTTGCAAAGATAGGTAAAACTTTTTAAAACGTCGTACTACTCGAGGGACAGAGAGCCGCGAATCGCACGCATGACGACACCACAAATAGCCCTATAGAAGCGGGCGAGCGGAATGCCCTGGAGGTCGGGGCTGTGCGTTTGGGAAGGTCAGCCGAGTCGCAGAGAAAGGGCTGCTACAGCACGAGGATCACGCCCCCGATAGTGCCGATGCAGAAGTCAAGACGGTATACTGGACTATCATCCCAGAGTTATTCATCCTGACTATTGACCGCCCGCTATTGGCGATCCGCACATCGGGCAGGAGAAGCCCAAGGCGGAGGCCAATGTAATAGCGACGTAGGTCGTGATGGTGCTGACGCTCGATGGATCCCTCTTGCGCCCACAGCGTGGTGGGGACAAAGACGGAAAAGAATCGGAGCGTAAAGGCAAGCGAGAGGGGCGAAGGGAGATACATACATTATATGGTATCGTCCCTGCGTATGGAGGAAGCGGGAGCCTACTGACGCACGTAGCGGCGCAGGTGCTGCAGAGCGTAGCGCATACGTCCGAGGGCCGTATTGATGCTCACGCCGGTTTCTTCAGCGATCTCCTTGAAGCTCTTCTCTTCCCAGTAGCGAAGGCGTACAACCTCCTGCTGCTCGGCAGAGAGCTGGCTCAGTCCATAGCCCAGCTCATCGACATATTCGCCATGAATCAGGCGCTCCTCTGCGATAGCATCGGGGGCGGGGATCTGAATCGTCATCAGGAGGTCTTCGGTCGAAGTCCCTTCGATCGTCTGCTCTTGGCCACGCGTGCGCTGACGGCGGAAGTGGTCCATGATCAGGTTGTGCGCGATGCGCCCGATCCAGCTACGGAACTTCCCCTCAGCCGTATAGCGGCCTTGGCGAATGGTCATCATGACCTTGATGAAGGTATCCTGGAAGATATCTTCCACGAGATCTTCGTCATTGACCCAGTAGCGGATCGTCGTATGTACATAGGCATCGTAGCGAAGGAGAAGCGTGTCAAAGGCTTCGTTAGTCCCAGCGGAATAGAGGTGCACCAGCTGATCATCGCTCATGCTTTCATATCGTCTCATTTTCGTTTCAGTTTAGGGCTGGATCCACAGGGCGCACCCTCTCAATCTCGGGGCAGACTCTGGCTACGGTCCAGCGATAGACTTAATTACTTTCAGATATGTAAAGCTTGCTCGATAGGCGACTATTTATTGCTACGTAATGAATGAAATTTGTGCGTGGAGATGAGCGTTCTATGCTTCATCTCTCGACTACAAATTAAGAGATATGTTTTGAATTCACCAAATCTTCCTCCTTCGACAATACGAATAGACCATAAAGTCGGTTACATCGGTGCCCCCTATTTCACCTCTTCTCCGCACCTCTTCAGCTGAGGCAAATTGCCCTCCTTAGGAGAGGCAAAAATCAACCAGTACTGGTCGTCGATCGGAGGAGTACTGGTCACGATGCGAAGTAGTACTGGTCACTATTGGCAACCAGTACTGGTCCACTCAGCGACCAGTACTGGTTCATTTTTTCGGCTCCCACGCAAACGACAAAGGGCCCTCCCGTAGGAGAGCCCTTTATCACAAGGAACACCTTGGTAATAGGAGAGATATAGCGGGGATAAATCCCCTGAGGCCGACTTACCTACGACCGATGGGGCGCTGGGCGAAACGGCGAAGGCGCTCGGCGATATTCTTATCAAGGAGGGGCGACAGCACGATGATCGTCACCGCCGCGATGATGAGGAGGATCCCCAGAGCCATCGTGCCCGAAATCGTTTCACCGAAGACCACCACCCCGAGGACAATAGCCGTCAGCGGCTCCATGGCCCCGAGGACCGAGGTCAGCGTCGAGCCAATACTCTTGATCGCCCGCACTAGTGCGAGATTCGACACCAGCGTAGGGAGGAAGGCCAGCAAGAGGAGGTTGACCAGCGCCGACCCGCTTGGGATGGCTTGTACCCCACCACTAAAGGACGTATTAATAAGGAAGAAGCCCGCGCTGGACAGGAGGACGTAGAGCGTCAGCTTCAGATTGTCCATCTCGCGGATGCGGCGGACATTATTTACCGTCACAAGATAGATCGCATAGCTGAGCCCCGAGAGCAGGACCAGCAGGATGCCCACCAGCGAAGCGTTCCCATCCTCTCCACCACTACCCCTCAGCGAGAGAAGTGCCACGCCCGAGAGCGCAAGGACAATAGCGATGATCGTGAAGGGCGAAGGACGCTGCTTGAAGAGCACCGCCATGATGAGCGTCACGCCCACCGGATAGAGGAAGTGCAGCGTCGTGGCCATCCCGCTCGACATACTCCCATAGGCCTGGAAGAGCAGAGCAGCCGACCCGTAGTAGAAGAAGCCCAAGAGGACGAGCCAACTCAGCTCGCGCACGCCTACGGAGAAGTTCACCCTGCGCACCATCATCAGCACAGCTACCAGCAGCGAAGCGAAGAGCATACGGTAGCAAAGGATACTACCCGTCGTCATGCCCTCAGCCATCGTCGGCAGCGTGAAGAGGGGCAGCAGCCCGAAGGTCGCAGATGCCGTCATCCCATAGAGGAAGCCCTTGAACTTATTCATACTATATATATAGTGTATTAGGCGATGTGCTGTGACCGCAGTCCCGCGGTCTTCTCACAAAGGTACAACTTCCCCAGCGAGCAGGTGTGGAGGCAGCTCCCGCGACTCGCCCCCTCTCTCTCCCCCTCCTCACAAAGGAGATACTCCTCTCTCCGAGAAGTCCGCTCTTGCACATTCGCCGAAATAGACTATCTTTGCATCGGTTAAGCCCCCTACCCTCCCTTGCGGATGGGCTTCAGACGGGGTGAAATTGACCATGGAGAGATGGCAGAGTGGTCGATTGCGGCGGTCTTGAAAACCGTTGAACTGAGAGGTTCCGGGGGTTCGAATCCCTCTCTCTCCGCTAAAAAACAAAAGGGTGCAAATCGCTTGCGATTTGCACCCTTTTGCTATGCATAAAAACCATGCCTATTACTCACTTCTCCTTTAAAGTTCGAGGGCGCGTATTATAAGCAACCATGCACTCTCTTATAAACTCTTCTTTGCCTCGACCTAACGCCTCTCGGATAAACGCCTCTGCTTTTTCAGTGTACTTATGGATGGCACTTTTCCCAACCGAAATCTCCGCATGATATTCAGGCTTAGATTTAAGCCCCAAATGATATATGATAGCCCACATCTGTGTTTGGTTAAGGTTTAGACGACACTGAAGCTGCTTTGTCGTCATTGGATACATAGTTTCAGGATTGACTACCACTTCATCTGAATTCACCAAGCCTTCAATTTCCCCTATCAGTTTAAGTACGGGAATACCTTCACCCTCCTTCTCTGTAAAACTCCCTTCCTTAATCACATTGAGCTTATCTAGGAGACTGTCTTCAAGTACGATTTTTCGCTCGCCGTAAGACAACTCTCCATTGAACAAGTCTAATATTTCTATATTCCGAGGTCCGACCATACGTATCTTTTCTATATGCTTCATCCAAAGAAGTCGCTCCTTTTCCTTCTCTACATCCAGCAACTTCTTGAGTTCGGCATACTCTATTTCTTTAGTTTCTCCCCTATAGCGGTAATAGATAGCTCCCTCCCGAAGCATATTGTCTTTTTGCCGTCTACAAACAATGGGCTTCTCTACGGCCTCTTGTATCGAAATAACCCCAAAAGATTTCCCTCCGAATTCACAAATATCCATCGTCCACTGGATACTGGGCTCAAAGTGCTCTCGAATCCTAGCATCTATATCTTTGGGATCTGTTGACATGAATCTATCATTCGACATACCAACAGGGATATGGGGAGAGTCCTTAACTCCAAAGAATCTTCCCCCCTCTATTATTCGCCATACCAACCATTGTCTTGATATACTTGAATAAAGAATCCCCCTTTGAGAAGTTTTCCTTATACTCAAGATCAACGCTTTCTCTTTGCTTGAGATAACCTTTATCATTCAGACTAAACTTAAAATCCATATCACTTTCTTTTTACGAGGTCCACGGAATAGAGCGAGCAGCACATGTCTATCATATCAATAGCTCCACAATAAGCCATATAAGGATGCCCGAGAGAGCAATCAAGTAGCTTGAGAGCAAGACTTTCATGGCTTATAAAGCAATATCTGAGCTTTTTTCTTGGTCATATATATAATAGTTGTGGTGAGGGCATCTTTGCCCTAAGTGCACAACAAAGATACAACACAAAAATCAGCATTATCCCTTAAATTAAGTAAGCATTTACCAGATATTTATCCCTCCATACATTCACATCGCAGGCAAAGATTGGGAAGAGACTCTTTGATACGCCATGGCTCCCAGCCCCCACTCCCTGGCCTTTTCACTACCTTTGCAGAGGCGCCGATGAGCTGCGATTTGGCTGGCGGCGATAAAGTTAAACAGGAGCGATGAGCATCAATTATCAGGAATTAGTGCCGGAGAAGGCATTGGGCAAGGAGATCAGCCGACACATCTTCCAGACCTATCGGGCGAAGACCGGGCTGCCTCACGAGATCGGCCTGCGCTACTCCATCTTTGATACGGCAGGTGTCTACGGCCACAAGAAGGCGCTCAAGGCCAACTACAACAAGGCTTACACCCCGATCATCGTGACACCCGACCGCCCACTCTACGCCAAGTGCGCCAAGTACTATCTCTTCGCACGCTTAGCCATCCGCGTCCTCGGCGACAAGATCGCCGCCCGCTTCAAGTAGCCACGCCCCCACCCACAAAAAGCGAATCGCTGTAGGAGATGCTCCTACAGCGATTCGCTTTTTATTAAGTCAAGAGGCTCGAAGGCCTTATTACAGCTGGGCTATTTGAGCAGCGCCTTCAAGGCTCTCGTGATGGCAGCTTCGACCTTGTCAACCTCCGTAACACCCAACCCCTCAGAGGTCACAGTCGCTACCAATTCGCCCGTCTCAGCCGACACCAACTGGATGGTCACTTCCTTCAACGTGACGCTACGCCCTCTACCGTGCCCATAGCCCACCATCAGGGTCTTGGATCTAAAGCGCTCATCCACGCTGGGCAGGATGATGAAGCCCTTCTTGGCAAAGGCGCCAGCGATCAGATCGCGGGGATTGACCGACTCGATCTTTTTCTCCGAAGTCTCCTGTACAGGTTGGGTCGCTGGGATGTAGACGTAGCTGTAGGCCCGAAGGTCCTTATTCACCTGGACAGTCGGGACACGTGGCATCGCACAGCCCGTGAGGAAGCCTACGACAACGAGGACGATTGCCCCGATAAAGAATCTATTGTATCTGCTCTTCATAAACGATAAGTTTTTCTCTGAATAAAGGTACAATAATTAAACAGAGAACATTTCTTCCTCTGGCATACACTATCCGCGTCCTCGGCGACAAGATCGCCGCCCCCCTCAAGTAGCCAACGACGCCTAGCTTCAAAGACTCTCACGATCTCTCCGAAAAAGAAAGGGTACAAATCACTAGTGACTTGTACCCTTTGTCCTATGTAGTCCAAGTTAACTCACAGCATTACATTCCTATTGCTAAAGATTAAATCTGTCTTTTATGATCGGAATGAAGTCTAGTATACATTCAGATTTAATGATAAAACCCAAGTTGTTAGGGATGCTAGAGATTGACACTGCTCTCTGTTGCACATGGGGAATTGTAACAATTTTGATTTCTCCTGCAACAGTTAATTGAGGGCCTGCATACAATATGCCCAAGAACATTATACGTGGGTGTCCCAAGTTTAAAGTCCCTTTTTTGTCCGTGTATCCTCCAATATCACAGATCAAGACTGGAGATCCACTGGAGCCAGGGAAGCAGGCTGCATCAATTACAAACTCCCTTTTACCTTCATAATTTAAGTAGACAGGTGTGGCTGTGATCCCTCTACGAACAATTGGCATATTATTAACGGAGTCCCAAAGTCCATTGGGGTAGCCAATCATCACGACATTTTCAATTGCATCCAATGATTTTAGGTCAGCGTGCTTGGGAATCATCGTGTCAGATAAATATCTAAAAAAGGGTTCATACCCTTGTTGTTTCACATTGTCCAACAAGCCAGCTATAGGTAGCACACATAAGTCTACATTAGGGTCAGGATGAAAAATCCATCTTTTCGAAAAGTCCTTTTCCCACGTGACTGGTTTATGTTGCTCGTATACAGGTTGTCCCTCAGCATCAGACATGGTTATTCTGAATCCCCCCTTTTCCATGCCTTTCACAACATGTTTATTGGTTATAAGCAAGGGGACAATTCCATCATCTACAGTAAGACCAAAGAAAAAACCAGTCCCAGAATATTTATTCCGATTTGAATCCTCTGTTTCTATTCGAGTTGTACAAAAGCAGAGTTGCTCGTATATTGATAATTGCTCCATATTACTAGTTATTGATTTGTCTTATGCATCCTGATTTATATCCTGGTTCTCACTATGAATGGTATGTGTGCGCTTCACCACAATGAGCTTTTCTCTCCATAAAGGTAAGAAATAATAGATCACCCCTCCCTCATACAGCGAGCCACCCGACGCAATGCTTCTCGGCATCGCACGCCCAGCTCCCCGATATGCCTCTCCGATGTGATATACAAGCCCTTCGCCTTATCGCGAGTATTCCTCTTATTCAGCGGAGGGAAAAGCATCGTTCTCGTGGAGGAAAAAGCGCCTTCATGTAGTGGATTTCTTCTATCTATGTACGTAGTCTTAAAGACCAGGCACGTCAATCCAAATATCCACGTACGTAGATATTAGAGCCACGTACGTAGCCCAAACTTATCTGCCACTCGTCCACAACTTTTATCCCGGCGCCGAGCAACAATCTAATATTGGTCAGCGGGCGAACCTATATAGATCGACGTCGTGACCTATACTGCTCCGTGTGATGACCAATATAGGTTCGCCCGCTGACCAATATAGGTTCATACGCCCCCCATCTATGACATGCGAAGGAGCGGGCCATAGCTTGGAGCCATCACCCTCTATTGAAGGGTATACTGCCCACGCCCACAGCCCTCTATCTGACTCAGGCAGACAAAGGCCTGCAACGCAAAGAAGTCCGACTTTTTATGTACCTTGGCACAGTCTTTGTACATAGTGCATCAAGTAATAAGTATTCATAACCTCCGCCGTCTTGTCCGGATATACTCCCTTGAGACGGCCTAAAACAGTAAGCAAACAATGAAATTCCCTAAGTGGGCTATCGCAGTAGCTGTCATTGTCCTCCTCGCCATCTGGGGGATCTCTAAGTACAACGGCCTCGTCACTATTGATCAGAATGTCAAGAACAAGTGGAGCCAGGTAGAGAACCAGTATCAGCGCCGTAGTGACCTCATCCCCAATCTGGTGAATGTCGTCAAGGGCTATGCTTCTCATGAGCGTGAGACCCTCGAGAGCGTCATCTCGGCTCGTAGCAAGGCTACCTCAACAACGATCAATGCCAACGACATGGACGAAGCCGCCCTACAGCGTTTCCAGCAGAGTCAGGATGCTCTCTCCTCCGCCCTCTCTCGTCTGATGGTCGTCGTAGAGAAGTACCCCGACCTGAAGGCTAACGAGCAGTTCCGCGATCTCTCCTCACAGCTCGAAGGGACGGAAAACCGTATCGCTACGGCTCGCCGCGACTTCAATGACGCTGCTCAGGACTACAACACGAAGCGTAACAAGTTCCCCACCGTCATCGTCGCTGGGCTCGCAGGCTTCCGTGAGCGCCCCTACTTCACGGCTCAGGCTGGCAGCGAAGTAGCACCCACCGTCGACTTCTCTACGGAGAAGTAATCTCCACTAAACGACTATGCGCTACAGGATGGATAGAGCGCTCCGACATCTCCTCCTGCTCGCCTTCATTAGCCTTTTCCCACTCGGTCTTTGGGCCGAGGGGAAGGTCTATACGCCCGAGCTCGTACCGAATGTCTTCACGACCGACAGCACCCGTCTGCTCTCCGACCCCGAGGGCTACATCAGTGCTGAGGGGCGAGAGCGCATCGATGCGGCACTCTACGAGATCCGTCGCACGACGGGTGTAGAGTTCGCCACGGTCATACTCCCGAGTATCGGGGAGCGAGATATCGAGAGCTTCTCCACTGACCTCTTTAGGCTATGGGGCTTGGGCTCGAAGACCCGCAATGACGGGCTTCTGCTGCTGGTCGTCATGGACCAGCGTAAGGTACGCTTCGAGACGGGCTATGGGATGGAGGGGATATTGACCGACGTCCGTGCCAGCCGTATCCAGCGACAGTACATCATCCCGCTGATGCGCGAAGGGGACTACGACGGAGCTATATATAATGGTGTAGTAGCCGTAGGTAAGGTACTCCAAGGAGAGGAGTACACCTCCGACCGCAGGACAGCACGTGGCGAAGGGGAGTCCTTCACCTTCATGCTGTGGCTCCTCTACGGGGTCTTGGTATTCTCTGCTGGATATAGCGCCTTCTCCAGCCTCTATGAGGAGAAGCTCCGTAGCCGCACACCGCACTTAGCTAGAGAGCGCCTTCCTCTGATCGAAGCCCGAGCTAAGACCCATCCCATCCTACTCTACATCATCTGTCTGCCCGTAGGGCTACTCTATCACTTCTATGCACGTCGGGTGCTGAACGAAATACGCCACCTCGCCAGCTCCTGCCCGCAGTGTAGACAGGATAAGATGGTGCCCCTTGCTCCATCTGAGGGCTGGCGCTATCTGACACCTGCAGAGCAGAAGGAGATGGAGATCGGCTCACGCCTCTACTCTGTCTATCAGTGTAGCCACTGTCACTATGCAGAGACCGCTGGACGTGACGTCAGTGACGCATGGACACGCTGCGAGCACTGTGGAGCCCGCACGGTAGCCCTTGAGCGTACAGAGCTTATCGATGGTGGGCGCTATGAGCGCCGACACTACCGCTGTCGCAACTGCGGGCACGATTCGCATAGCGACCACCGCCGTCAGTCGGATAATGACGAGCTCTTGAGAGGCATGCTCCTCGGAGCTCTACTCAACTCAGGTCGCAATCGAGGCGGCTGGGGTGGCGGAGGATTCGGCGGAGGCGGCGGATTTGGCGGAGGTAGCTTCGGTGGAGGCTCCTCAGGTGGTGGTGGTGCCACCGGTGGCTGGTAGCCTCAGCCTCGCATATCCTTAGATACGAATTAGCCCCTACGACTCGCAGTGAGTCGTAGGGGCTAATTCGTTTAGTCAGTGCGGAGAGCACTAAGGATTCTGCTGACAGAGAGGATTGGACTTAATTTCCGTGTAGGGGATCTTGAACTGCCAGTTCTTATCATCGGCTGTCTTAGGCATCGTTTCGTAAGACGAACCCTGGTTCTTCGTGATAGCTTCCAGGTACTTCGTCTCACCACCGCCTTGACCAGTGAAGTCCTTAATGATCTGGAAATTCTTCGCTGCAAGGCGATTGGGCACGATACCCAGACGCTTCATATCGAAGAAGCGTACTCCCTCAAAGAGGAGATCCAGGCGCTTGTGCAGGAAGATCTTCTCGATCAGGGCATCCCCCGTCTCCGTGGGCTGTACGAAGTCAGCATCGCGCGTCTTCACTATCGTGTAGAGCGTCGTCTGAGCTGCCGCAGTCTTACCCTGGCGAGCCTCAGCCTCAGCCTGGATGTAGTACATCTCGCCGAGGCGCATGATGAGGACGTCGCCCTTACTGGAGGCATGGTTCTGCACGCGATACTTCATGCACTGCCCCGTGATCTCGAAGCCTGGCACTCCACTGATCAGAGGGAGGTAGCCAGCATCGACATCCTCGGGGATATTCTGATCCAAGTCGTAGCAGTACCACCACTTGCGACGTACGTCATTGGGTCCCAGCTGGTCGAAGATATTTCGATTCACAGCGAAGCGGAAGTGGTCCTGCCAGCCGTTATCGAAGTTCGTCGAGTACGTGGCGAGGAAAGTACCGTAGCCTTGGTTCTGCGTCTCTGCATAGCGGTAGCCCCACATCCACTCATTGGCGTTGTAGTCATTGAAGCCATCGAGGAGCTCTTCACCCACCTGGAGCTTAGAGTTAGCGTTCGCGATAGCCTCCTTTGCATAGGTCTCCGCTGCAGCCCAGTCGGACTTACTGAGGGCTACGCGTGCAGCGATGCCACAGACCGTCGAGTAGCGCAGGTGGTTGCGCGAATTATTCTGGTCCAGCTCCTTGAGCGTCTCCATAGCCATCTTCAAGTCCGACTCGATGAGCCCATAGGCTTCGGCTACTGTACCACGGCGAGCAGGCTCATAGAGCTGAGCATTGTTCGCATTTTCATCACGCATGACGACTCCAGGGTCAGTGGCTGCCGTCGAGGCATTGTAGCGCTTAGCGAAGAGCTGGACGAGCTGATGATAAGCATAGGCGCGGAAGGCGTAGGCTTCCCCTACGGAGTAGCGGATCTTCTTATCCTTACGCTCCTCTTCGGTCAGCGTTTTCTTGAAGCCTCGGATAGCGATATTCGTGTGCTGGATGAGGGTATAGTAGAAGTCCCAAGCCCGATAGTTGATGACTCCATCTCCACGCTCATTGTGCGCTCCCAGATAGGTGTACTCTCTGAGGTAAGCTCGCTGCGTATTGATGACATCATCACTCATCAGGTCAAGGCGCAGGTTGAGCGAAGGTGCTCCAGCCCCAAATGCCTGACCAAAGCTATAGGTGTACATCATGTGATGCAGCCCATTGACGATACCCTGGAGCCCTTCTTGGGTCCCTTCAGCTTGCTTATCCCCCAGTGAGGAGGTGGGAGAGGTTTCGAGGAAGTCCTTCTTGCATGCTGGGAGTGTGAGCAAGCTCACGCCTGCAGCTATGGCAAGGTATTTATGCAATCTCTTCATGATCGTAGGCAAAGATTAGAAGGTGACATTGAGAGTCGTAGTGAAGGTACGGGCAGCAGCATAGCCGACAGTGCCGTGGACACCTGTGTAGCCACTGAAGGGGTTGAGCCCTCTGCGCTTGGAGAGGATAAAGAGGTTCTCAGCGGCGAAAGTGAGGCCAACACCATCGACCCCGAGCTTCTTAGCGAAGCGCTTAGGGAGGTCGTAGCTCATCGAGATGCTCTTCAGTGCAAGGGCAGTCGAAGAGATGAGCCAGCGGTCGGAGGTCATCGTCGAGAAGTTCAGCGGGTCAGCATCAAGACGAGGGACATCAGTGATCTGCCCAGGCTTGCGCCAAGCTCGATAGAGGTCAGGGTGCATAGCTGTCCCCGAAGAGAGGTCGCGTGACATCATATCCTGGTAGAGACCATCGTAGGACTTACCACCGATCTGATAGGCAAAGACGAAGTTGAGGCCAATATCCTTGTAGCGGAAGTTCGTAGAGAAGCCACCATAGACATCGGGGATAGATGAGCCCGTGTAGTGCTTACGAGCCTTTTCCCCATTCTTCGTGTAGGTAGCGCGCTCACCCGAGGCCTCGAGCCCAGGTTCATCAGGATACTTCTCCCGGTCGAGGCGATACATAGCCTTACCATCAGCAGGGTCTACCCCGAGGTACTCATAGACGAAGTAATCGTAGATGCTGTGACCCTCCATATACTTCTTCGTCCCGACGATGATCCCTTCTTCACGATTGAGGTCAGGAAGCTTGACGATCTTATTCCTCAGCCACGTAGCGTTAGCACGCAGGCTCCAGGAGAAGTCACCGATACGAAGGATCTTAGCACCGAGCTCGAGCTCGAGACCATAGTTACGGATCTTACCGATATTACGGTCAATACTCCCGACACCACTTGAGGTAGGCAGCTCATATTCGAAGAGCAGGTCCTTCGACTCCTTGTTGAAGACTTCGATCGTACCATCGATTCGGTCAAAGAGACCGAATTCAAGAGCTACGTCAGAGGTAATCTGGGTTTCCCATGTCAAGTCGGCATTCCCGACATTTGCTACACGCAGCCCAGGTTCATCAAGATTATTAGCACTGACATTATAGGTCGTCTGGTAGGGATAGTAGCCAGATAGACCGTCGTTCCCCGTCTGCCCATAGGAGCCACGGAGCTTGAGGCGGTTGACCCAAGAGACGTTCTTCATGAACTTCTCTGAGTTGATATTCCACCCAGCACCCACGGCCCAGAAGTTCCCCCAGCGGCTATTCTTATGGAAGCGGCTGGAGCCATCTCGGCGGTAGGCCAGCGAGAGGTTGTAGCGGTCGCTGTAGTTGTAGTTGAAGCGGCCGAAGTAACTTTCCTTGCGATAGGTATTGGTATTGGAGTTGACCGAGCGTACCTTGGTATAGTTCGAGAGCTCATCGATGACGATGAACTTCAGGAACTCCTTCGAGCCCGACATACCGAAGCTCTCAAGATCATAGCTTTCATGAGCAATGAGCCCTTCGAACTCGTGATCCTTACCCAGCTTCTTCGTGTAGTTGGCGAGCTGAGTGAAGGTCAGTGTCGTACCACGTCCTACACTCATTTCCAGCAAGCCCTGAGGGTTATCCCCGGTCTTATTGTTGTAGCGGAGCTTAGAGCGGCTATTGCTCTGGTCATAAGCTACCTGAAGCGAGAGCTTAAGCCCGTCAATAGGCTTAATATCGAGATGTGCACGGCCCATCAAGGCATCACGCAGCGACTCATTGTGGTCGAGGTAAGCCAGCTCGATCGTATTGTAGTTCTTACGATAGGGGCGGGTGATGCTGTGGTCATAGATCCTATTCCCGCGGTCATCGAGGACGTATGCTCCCGTCAGCGGATCATGGACATGGATAGGATAGATAGGAGCGATCGTCTGGGAGAAGTGTGCACCATTGGCAGATGTACCACCGAGCGAGCGAGGGCCTTCGGAGCGTGTGTGCGTCAGCCCAATATTCGTACCGAGCGTCAGCCAGGGGCGGATATCATACGAGAGGTTAGCACGGAGGTTGTAGCGCTTGTAGCCTGACTCGATCATGAAGCCACGCTCATTGAGGTAGTTCAGCGAGAGGTACGACTGGAGCTTATCGGTGCGGAGACCTCCGCTGAGCGTGTACTCACCACGATGGCCCGTACGGTAGAAAGCATTGTACCAGTCGAGGTCATCGCCATAGAGGAGGCCATTGATCTCGGGATTCAGCTCACCGGTAGGAAGGAGGATACCAGGATAAGCACCCTTAGCAGGGCCACCCTTAGAGAGCTGATAGACCCCATTGGCGTCCTTACGATAGTAGGAGTCGATACCACTATAGGGATTGTACTTCAGCGCTTGATAAGTCTGGAGGGCAGCGATCGTACCGAGCTCTTCATCAGTCTTATTCTTATTGCGTTCGTCATAGCGGAGCGTGTTGTACCACTGCTGCCAGCGAATCTTGTAGTGGTCCATCGTACCGATCTTATCATACTCGGGAAGCCCACGGACGGAGAAGCCTTGGCTGGTAGAGAAGGTAAAGTGAGGCTGACCAGCCTGCCCAGCATTACGCTTCGTGGTGATGAGGATGACCCCATTACCTGCGCTGGAGCCGTAGAGAGCTGTGGCGGCAGCGTCCTTCAGCACAGAGATATCAGCGATATCCTGCTGAGCGATATCCGAGATACGGCCCGTATAGACGGCACCATCGACGACATACAGAGGGGCTGAGGAGGCATTGACCGAGCCGAAGCCACGGATACGGATATCAGCTTCGGAGCCAGGCTGACCCGAAGAGGTCGTGACCTGCACCCCAGCAGCAGCACCGGCAAGTGCGTTCGAGGCATTAGAGATAGGTCGGGCTGCAAGCTGCTTGCCACTGATCGAGGCTTGTGCCCCGACGAGGCTCTGCTTCTTCTGCGTACCATAGGCTACGATGACGACCTTGTCGATGGACTGCTCATCGTTGTCCAGGAGGATGCGAAGTTCTTTGCCCGTGATGGCGACGATCTTACTGGCATAGCCGACGCTCGACACACGTAGCGTGCGAGCTCCCTCGGGGAGGTGAAGGGTGAAGCGTCCCTTCGGATCGGTCAGTGTACCGATGTTGGGATAGTCTACAGACTGGATTGAGGCCGGGACGATGGGCTCCTTGTCCTCCACAGCGAGGACGATCCCCTTGACGGTGATCTGCTTCTTTTGAGCCCATGCTACTCCTATCGAAAGAGTTAGGAATAGGAGTAAGAGTAAACTCTTCTTCATTTGCGTCTTTGGGTAACTAAGGTGAAACGAATGGGATCTGACGACGGGTGGAGTGGACCTCATCTGCCCCCTGCTGGAGGGTGATGAGATACACATCAAGGTGTGTGCTAAAGGCTCTCCCCTACTCGTGTAGGTTGGTGTTCGCTGCGGGAAGGGAGAGTCTGAGGGAGGATGGTACGGCTGTACAGGTCTACTCGGAGTGCCTACTCTCTTAAATGAAGAGGTACTCAGGGCATGTGTTTAAGACTTATCGCTCAGCCATAGGGAGGAGGTACGTCGGTGAGGGTAATGCGTTGGTCGGAGAGGATCGCTGAGGTGTGTCGGTGTGTCTCTCCTTGTCTTTCTTTGCGGTAAAGGTAGGAAACTTCTTATTAAATACCAATCCCGCTGTATCAGACCATACGAAAAGCCCCGCCGCAGGGATCTGCGACGGGGCTTCCGTCTATATATCTGCTGGGAGGACAGCGGGGCTTAAGCCTTCGTGTCTTCGCTCATCAGCTTGTTGAACTCTTCGGGAGATACTTCCTTCTCAGTGACGGTGATCGCTTCCTTAGCGATAGCAGCGAGCTTGGAGTCAGCCACGCGGTCGATGAGGTTCTCCTTCGTGCGCTCGTCCTTGAGCATGCTCTGAGCGTAGTTCTCGAGCAGTTCGTCGGGCACAGAAGTCATGCCATACATAGCGAACTGATTCTTAGCTACGATGAGGGCGAACTTATTGAGGTCCTCATCAGAGATCTGCACACCAGCAGCTTCGAGGAGCTGGCCCTTGATGCGGTCGAAGGTGATGTCATCGAGGATCTGTGGCATGTCACGATCGAGATCTTCGACCTTAGCCTCAGCGTTACGAGCGAGGAAGATGCGCTTGAGCAGAGCTTCGTCGTAAGCTACCTTGCCAGCCTTCTTTAGAAGGAGGGCACGCAGGTCACGCGTGAACTTGAAGTCGCTCTCGGTGGCGAACTGCTCAGCGAAGCTCTCCTGGATATTCTTACGCAGAGCTTCTTCGCTACGGATGTCGCTACCTTCGCCGAAGGCTTCGGTGAAGAAGGCATCGTTGAGCTCAGCAGCTTCGCGGCGTGAGATCTTCGTGATCTGGTAGGAGAAGGCTACACCATCGAGGGCGGGGACAGCTTCCTTCTCGATCTGGAGGAGTGAAGCGATCTCAGAAGCCTGACCGTCATAGAGAGCGAAGGGCTCGAAGGTGATCGTATCACCGAGCTTAGCACCGATGAGCTTAGCCTTCTCAGCTTCACTCTTAGTGAAGCGGGGGAGGATCAGCGCCTGAGCAGCTTCGATACCGCCTTCCTTGGGCTGACCATCAGCGAGCTCAAGGGCACGGCCGTAGACGACGTCGTTGTCCTCTACAGAGTCAGCTTCGATCTGCTTACCAGCGTTCTCAAGCATACGCTTGATCTGCTCGTCTTCCATTTCCTTGGTAGCGACGATGCGGTAGTAGGTGAGCTTGTCTTTCTTCTCGAGCTTAACTTCGATCTTAGGAGCGAGGGCTACGTCGTAGGAGAATTCGAAGTTCTCTTCCGTAGCGAAGTCGTACTCCTTAGCGTCCTCTACGGGCAGGGGATTGCCGAGGATCTGGAGCTTCTCTTCGTCGATATAGCCGAAGAGAGCGCTGACGACAGCACGGTTGATCTCCTCGACCTTGACCGAGGTGCCTACCTGCTTCTTGATGAGGCCGAGGGGCGCATGGCCCTTACGGAAGCCAGGGATAGAAGCATTCTTCTGATAGTTCTTCAGTGCCTTATCTACTTGGGGTTGGTAGTCTGCTGCACTCACCTGGACGGTGATGACAGCTGCTACATCGGAGGTCTGCTTAATCGATACAGCCATTCGTCTTTTATTATTTAATGTATACTATGCTTAGCGTAATATCTGTCGGGTCGGGCAAGGAAGTGAGATCTCCGCCCACAACACCCTAACAAATTGAGTGCAAAGGTAATCTAAATAGACTACTTAGACAAGCTACCGCAAGCCTGCACCACGGGCGATCCGCTCACGAAGGACCTCGGTAGACTTCGGGTCGTCGAGGATCTCGCCGAGCAGGGAGAGGAACTTCGTCACACGTGTCTCAGGGGTCAGCATCTCCTCTACCGGCAGAGGAGCCGACGAAGGAGCATCTCCTGAGGGCAGGACGAGCGCCGTCAAGAGCACCTGTGTCACGAAGAACGTGAAGGGCTGCATCTCGGGAGGGAGGAAGTCAGCACGCTCACGGAGGGGGAACATCGGGCGATACGTGTGGATGAACTTGTAGAAGGGCCCGATGATGAAGGGATTGATATGCTGCAGGATCGAGGAGAGCTGCACGGGAGTGAAGTGCTGGAGCGTCTCGACATGCATGTAGAGATGCTTGATATCCAAGCGCTTGATAGCCAGAGATACGGGGTTCTTCCACTCCTTCAAGCAGTCTGCATCATTGACGTAGACGAAGGTCGCCTTCGCCCCCTGCTGTATGGGTTGCTTAAGGAAGGTCTGCTGTGAGACCACCTGTACGGGCAGATGGATGTACTCGCTGTACTGCAGGAGGACGGACTGCCAGAGCAGGACGTCAGTCTCATTCCCTACGATGATATAGCCCTTGTTACGCTCGACCTCTCCCTGATAGACCTCCTCGACGAGGCGGGCCAAGAGGTGCATATAGAAGGGATGCTTGAGGCCGAAGCCATTCAAGCAGAGGTCATAGAGCAGGTGCTCGACCTCGGAGTAAGCGGGGTTGATCTGCTTCTTATCCCAGGGGATAGCCTTCTCGGGATAGGCAGAGCTGAGCTCAGTCTTCCACTGACTGAGTTGGGCACACTCCTCGGCGAACTCCTGCACATCCTCGTAGCAGCGGAAGGAGGATGAGATCGCCAGTGCCTCCTCACAGATCTGCTCAAGGAGGTGGTAGTTACTCTCGGGGAGGATCCCTTCGGGAGAGAAGTACTTCTCCTTCAGACGCTGGTACTCGGCACGATACGCATCTCCTACACGAAGACGTATGCTACGCCCACCCTTGTAGCTGACATAGATAGAGGAGTATTCGGCAGCATAGCTCAGGCCAGCCCAGGGGTAGCCTGGGACGTGCTCCTCGAGGAAGAGCGATACCGCCTCGAGGTGCTTACACGTACCGAGGCCATTGGTACGGAAGTCCAGACAGGAGCAGAAGTTGCGATCGCTCTGTACGCCACGGAAGGCGACACGATAGCGGCCGGTGGCACTACACACGAGGTAGTCGCCCCAGATACGGTTCTTGTCGAGGTGCTCCACGGTGAAGTCACTCTCGCGTGCGTTCTCACGGCGGAGGGCTACCTGCCACTCCTCGATCGTCATGTTGTCGGGACAGATCTTGTTGGATAAACGGTTTCCAAGTTTCATGGGTGTGGTGATAGTAATTAGGGTAGTAAGTATTTATGTGATAAAGATTATTTGTGTGAAGTTTTCTTGCGGCCTGCGAGCTTGAGTTCTTCGGCGAGGAAGGGTGCCGTAGGGCTATCCTTGACCTGAGCCAAAGCCTCGGGAGTACCAGCGAAGAGCAGCTGTCCTCCGTCCTTACCGCCCTCAGGGCCGATCTCGATGATATAGTCGGCACTCTTGAGGACATCAAGGTTATGCTCGATGATGATGACGGTATTCCCACGATCGACGAGGCGATTGAGGATACCGAGGAGGACGCGGATATCCTCGAAGTGTAGGCCTGTGGTAGGCTCGTCAAGTATATAGATGGTCTTACCCGTATCGCGCTTAGCGAGCTCGGAGGCCAGCTTGATACGCTGGCTCTCACCCCCAGAGAGGGTCGTCGAGGACTGCCCGAGCTTAATATATCCAAGGCCTACATCCTGCAGGACCTGGAGCTTCTTGAGTATATGAGGGACGTGGGCGAAGAACTCCACGGCCGCATTGATCGTCATGTCGAGGACGTCAGCGATGGACTTGCCCTTGAAGCGCACCTCGAGGGTCTCTCTATTGTAGCGACGCCCGTGACAAGCCTCGCAGGGAGCGAAGACGTCGGGGAGGAAGTTCATCTCGATAGTCTTGTAGCCGTTCCCTGAGCAGGTCTCACAGCGTCCGCCCGACACGTTGAAGGAGAAGCGTCCAGGCTTGTAGCCACGCATCTTACTCTCGGGAAGCCCCACGAAGAGGTTACGAATATCCGTGAAGACGCCCGTATAAGTCGCGGGATTACTACGGGGCGTACGGCCGATAGGCGACTGGTCTACGGCGACGACCTTGTCGACGTACTCCAGCCCCTCGATGCTATCGTAGGGCAACGGATCCTTCAGAGAGGAATAGAGGTGCTGGCTGAGGATAGGCAGTAGCGTCTCATTGATGAGCGTACTCTTACCACTCCCCGATACCCCTGCGACACATATCATTGTACCCAGTGGAAGGCTAACATCGACACTACGAAGGTTATTGCCACGTGCACCTGTCAGGCGGAGCTGACGCTCGGTCATCGGACGACGCTCAGGGGCGATCTCGATGGTCTCGACACCGCTAATATAGCGTGCCGTCAGCGTACCTGCGCGCATCATCGCCTCGGGAGACCCCGAGAAGACGACCTCGCCACCTAGACGGCCGGCCTTCGGACCCATATCGATGATATGGTCTGCCTCGAGCATCATATCCTTGTCGTGCTCGACGACGATGACGGTATTCCCCAGATCACGGAGCTTCTGCAGCGAATGGATGAGGCGCACATTATCTCGCTGGTGGAGGCCGATGCTCGGCTCATCAAGGATATAGAGTACCTCGACAAGCTGGGTACCTATCTGCGTCGCCAAGCGAATACGCTGGCTCTCGCCCCCTGAGAGGGAGGCGGTCATGCGGTTCATCGAGAGGTAGCCGAGGCCCACATCCAGGAGGAAAGACAGACGGGTGCGGATCTCCTTGAGCACCTCGGTAGCGATAGTGCGCTGCTGATCCGTCAGCTTATCCTCCAGCCCTTCGAGCCAAGAAGCCAGGTGCGTCAGCTCCATCGAAGCGACCTCACCGATATTCTTCCCACCGATGAAGTAGTGCAGGGCTTCTTTATTCAAGCGTCCACCATGACACTCGGGGCAGACCTCTGCGCGGGTGAACTGTGCCATCCACTTCTCTGCACCTCGGGGGCTCTCCTCCTCTTCGCTCTGCGCCATGAGGTAGGCACCGAGGCCATCATAAGAGAGGGGCACGCCACGCAGCTCTGTGAAGCGGTCATCCAGCAGGACCAAGTCCTCTTCACTACCCTCGACGATCTCAGTGAGGAGGTCATCCGGGAGCTGGGAGATAGGATCCTTGATCGAGACCTCGTACTTAGCGCAGAGGGCTTCGATCTGGGCAAAGACCAGCGTACGGCGGTACTTCCCTAAGGGGAGAATACCCCCGGCATAGATGCTCTTCGTGCGGTCGGGCACGATGCTATCGAGGTCGATGACACGCACTTCACCGAGGCCCTTACAGCGCGGACAGCTGCCGTTGGGCGAGTTGAAGGAGAAGTTGTGCGGTGCGGGTTCGTTGTATGATAGCCCCGTCTCGGGGTCCATCAGATGGCGGCTGAAGTAAGCGACCTCTCCCGTAGTGATATCCTGGAGCATCATCACCCCGTCGCCCTCCTTGAGGGTCAGGCGGAGGCTGGCAAGTAGACGGTCGCGGTTCTTCTCCGCTATAGTAAGTTTGTCGGTCTGTACCTCGACGCTATGGAGCTTATAGCGGTCGAGCTTCATGCCATAGGTGATCTCTCGCAGCTCCCCATCGACGCGGACGGTGAGAAAGCTCTTCTTACGAAGCTGCTCGAAGAGCTCTTTGTAATGCCCCTTACGCTGCTTGACGACGGGAGCCAGGAGGAGGACCTTCTTCCCCTCGTAGCGCTCCAGAAGGAGCTCCAGGATCTGCTCCTCAGTATAGCGCACCATAGGCTTGCCC
>ERZ773213.463-NODE-463-length-24059-cov-93.032620_pt1 | contig 24059 bp, 23 predicted proteins | sample MGYA00580996_ERZ773213 | MGnify/ENA primary metagenome ERZ773213 (study PRJEB29015, sample SAMEA2738152) | human oral metagenome | biome: human oral; feature: human-associated habitat; material: saliva | place: China | collected 2197 ...
TGTTCGCGGCCGCCGAGGCCGAGGGCGTGGACGCCGTGCGCATCGGCACGACGGGTGGTGACATGCTCGCGATCAGCGGCGTGGACCTGCTCGCCGCCGAGGGCGAGGGCTGCGGCTGGATCGCTTCGATCGACGAGCTGCGTGAGCTGAGCGAGACGGGACGCAAGCGCTTCTGAGTTGCGTCTGATCGAGCGCCTAGGGGCGCGGGCCTGTCGGCCCGCGCCCCTTCGCTGTGCGGTGCCGCTGGTGTTCCGGGCGCCCTTCGCACTGGTGGGGCTTGTGTTGCTGTGTGTTGCCTTGTCTTGTTCGTCACTCGGCGATGTCGCACGTCATTCCCATGTCTTGCTCAACACTCAGCAATTTCGCACGTAATTCCCCTGCCTTGCTCAACACTCAGCAATGTCGCACGTCATTCCCCTGCCTTGCTCGACGCTCTGCAATGTCGCACGTAATTCCCTCGCAAGTATTTCAAATATTGAATTCAGGTCGTTGGAATTGCAACGTTTTCGGGTGGTCTCGAAAAATGACCGAGGGAAATTACGTGCGAAATTTGTCGGGACTGCGACCTGCAGTCCACCGGCACAGTCGTCGACGCGAACCCGCTAGTTCCGATGACGCAGCCCTCGACGATGCCTGAGACTGAGCTCCCGACGATGTCTGGGACTGAGCCTCGACCAACACGCGTGTCCTCTCTCCACCCGCGTTGCCCATGCCGGGGCCGTGACGAACGGACGCCGGCCCGCGAATCGCTCGATTCGCGGGCCGGGTCGATGAGGCGGCAGTGTCGTCCCCGTGGAAGCGTCCTCCTACGAGAACTTCGGGTCTGCCCAAATGGCGATGACGCTAATGTCGCTCTTGCGGCTCTCTCCCTGCGCCGCCTCCGCGACGACCTTCAGCTTGAGGCGCGGAACCGACGAGACGTCGATGCTGAACTCCTTCGCCTCGTTGAGGGGTAGGGACGCCGAATCGAGGACCTTGTCCGAGATGGGGTCGGAGATCTCGAAGGTCACGGTGACGTTTGTGTCCCGCGAGTAGTCCGACTGGCCCGCTGTGATGGTGAAGGTCTTGGCGCCTTGCGGCACAAGGAGTTCAACGGAGCCGTCGTCCAGTTTATGCCTGAGGTCGCATTTGAAGCCGTTGTTGTAAACCTTGCGCGAGATGGCGGAGGTGTCGCTGGAACCCGCCAACGTTGTCCAGTCAGCAGGCCGGTAGTCTTCACTCCCGCAGTCGCTGTGCGCCACCGCCTGGTCCAGCGTCGGGTTCCACTCGGGGGACTTGCTGGCCATTGCGCTCGGCGTCGGTGACGCGATCGACGCGGACGGGGCAGGAGAGGATGTCGTGGCCGTCGGGCTCGGCGAGGCCGTGGTGGGCTCCGGGGTGGCGGTAGGAGTGGGCGTGGCGTCCGGCTTGGGGGCGTGCGAGCACGCCGCCAGCAGGAGCGACAAGCCAGCGGCGATGATGGCTGCGCGGCGCTTGGACCCGGTACATTGAGAGTGAAACATCGTTGTGTTCTCTTTCACTGGAGAGGAATTGCTCTGAGAATAGATTCCCGGGAAAGGTCTGTCAACTAGGGTATTAGTAGTAATACAGGCGTGCCGATCATGCCCGTTTCGCGCGGTAGCCCGGGCGTCTCGCGCCGGTGTGGCGAACTGTCCGAAGGGGCCTCCGACGAGAACGCCGTGGCGTGAGAGGCCGCAGAGGGTCCTCTCACGGGTCCCCATGCTCTCCGCTCATTTTCCGCGTCAACGGACGACGTGTGCAGACAACCGACGCGGCGACGCTCCCCCGTCCGGCATGCTCTCCCATGCAATCGGAATAAGGAATGGCGTTGACCATGGTGAACCGAAGTAAACCCGACGCTACCGATGAGATGAAAGGGACGCGTCGGCCCGCCGAGCCGCGTGGTCTGTCTCATGTCCTACCGATTGATCACCAATCTTTGGCATACTGTGGAACGGAAAATAACCGTCCTACAGGAGCCGCCGTGCCCGAAGAAACCACCATCGACACCCAATCGCACAACGACGCCCAGGCCTCGTCCGCGACACACAAACCCAGCCTGGGCCGCGTCATCGCCGCGTGGGGGGTCCACGCGTTCACTATCTCCGGTCTCGTGTGGGCGACGCTCGCCCTGTTCGCGATCCTCAACAACAACATCCCCATGATGTGGCTGTGGCTCGTCATCGCCCTGGTCGTGGACGGCGTCGACGGCACCCTCGCCCGCAAGGTCGGCGTGCGCGACGCCATCCCGTGGTTCGACGGCGGCGTCGTCGACAACCTCGTCGACTACCTGACGTGGACCTTCCTGCCCGCCCTGTTCATGGCGCTGCACCTGCCCTTCGGCTCCCAGCCCGTGCCGGTCGTCATGATGATCGTCATCATCGTCTCCTCCCTGTTCTGCTATGCGAACGACGGCGAAAAATCCAACGACAACTACTTCGTGGGCTTCCCCGCCGCGTGGAACTGCGTCGCGATCGTCATGTACGTCCTGCAGACCCCCGCGTGGGTCAATATCACCGCCACGATCATCCTCGCGATCCTGACGCTCGTGCCGTTGCACTACACGCACCCCGCGCGCGTCAAGCGCTTCCAGATCCCCAACATCGTCGGCGCCGCCGCGTGGATCGTCGCCTGCGCCTACCTGGTCGTCGTCTACCCGTTCCAGCCCCTGTGGACGCTCGTGCTCTTCTGGGTCGGCGGCGGCTGGTTCATGATCGCGGGCTTCATCCGCACGGCCACCGGCGAGGACAAGTAGCTCCCGCCCCACGATCACCGACGAACACCCCCGGGCCTGGCGCTCGGGGGATGTTTGTTATGCGAGTCTCGTTCGGGCGGCGACGAGGCCGGGGCCGGGTGGCGCGAGCGGCGACGAGGCCGGTGTGGGCTTCGAGGTGACGCGCCGCAGGCCCCCGGCGCGGAAGGTCGGCGGGCGACGGGCCGCTACTCTCGGGCGCTCAGAGTGGTTGGGGGAGGGACGCGGGAGCTATAGCTGCTCCGAGAGACCTTTCTTGACGGCCCGGTCGCGCTGGTAGCGGAAGACCTCCAGGAAGATTCCGCCGAAGAAAATGCAGGCGATGGCGGTCCACACGCCCGGGGGAGCGTGGCGCCCGTACATGAGGAAGTACACGTAGGGCGCCAGGAAGGTCACGGAAGCGGTGGCGGCGCCAACGACCCGGTGCCAGAGTTTTTGCCCGGCGACCATTTCGATGAGTCCCCACGTGTAGGGGATGGCGGTGACCATGTCGATTGCCCACAGGATGCGCCAGTCGCCCCGGAAGTGTGGGACGTACATGACGGGCACGGCCCGCGCCATCGAGTACACGAGGACGACGACGTAGGCGATGAACTTGGGGTTGCGGCACAGCTTGAGGAAAGCGGAGCGTTCGATGATGGAGGCGCCGACGGCGCGTGAGGCGCGGGTGGCGTGTGAGGCCGTGGAGATCGTGTCGAGCCCTGACATGGCTACGCGCATGAACTCGCGCTGTTCGTCGGTGCCTTCCGCCCACGCTTCGAGCAGGGCGAGGGGGGACAGCGCGATGGGCGTGTAACCGCCGGAGGGGGTCCCGGCCTCGTGAACGACGTCAGCTCCCAGGGCGTCGCGTAGGCGCGGCAGCTGGGGGGTGGGGATGAGGGCGATCCACAGGCGCACCCGGCGTTGGATCGCGTCGTGGAGCTCGTGGGACAGGGCGTGTCCGGCGGCGGAGTGGGGCGAGAATCCTTCGGCGGCGATGTCAGCGAGGGCTCCGGGATACTCGACGATGCGCGTCGTCAGGTCGCCGGCACGGTCGACGCCGGAGACAGTGATGATGGTGGCGGCATCCCACTGGTAGGTGCGCGCGATCTCGATGTCGAGGATCGAACGCAGCGTGATAAGGGAGGTTGTCTCGCTCACGGGTACCTCTCAGTTGGGGTAGTTCACTCCATTGTGCCTGACTGGGCGGTAGGAATGCACGCTCACGCCGACGGTGGCGCGGCGTAGAATCGACGTATGGCGAAACGACGCATCGATCCGGTCCGGGGGATGGAAGCACTGCGCGCCTGGCGTCGTGCGGTCGAATGCGGTGAGGAGGCTCCGCGCGCGGTGGCCTTGACGGCCGTTCGCTTCACACTCGAGGAGCTGGGGGTCCTCCACCCGGGCCGGTCGGTCGAGGTGCGTGTGCCGCCGGCGGGCGCGGTTCAGATCCTGCCCGGGACGACGCATCGGCGGGGGACGCCTCCCGCCGTTGTGGAGACGGACGCGCACACGTGGCTGTCTCTGGCGTGCGGGCGTCTCACCTGGGACGAGGCCGTGGCAGCCTCTCGGGTGAGCGCGTCGGGTGAGCGCACGGACCTTGGGCCCCTCCTGCCGCTCGTGTGAGGGCAGGGACGGGGAGTCCGGGTCTCAGGCCTCCAGCTGGGGCACGCCGAAGCGCGCTTCGAGCTTGGGGGCGAGCCACTTCTGGGAGCCCTTGTAGGCGTAGCGCTGGGCGACGGCGGCGAGGGCGGCGGAGGTGGCGGCGAAGATGACCAGCGAGGTCAGGGTGACGTCGTCGGCGTCCTCGGCGGGAACGGGGCGCTTCGTGGTGATCTTCCAGCCCGTTTCAAAAATCTTGGTGGCCAAGAAAGCTGCTCCGGCGATGACGGCGGTCGTGGCAACCTTTTCGATGGTGGCGGGATCCATGAGTATCTCCTGGCGTGGGTTGACTGTCCCCGCGCGGGTGCGCGTGCTTCCATGATGCCCCACACGGCCCTCTTGCGCGAGGGCCACGGGCCAGCTGTCTTATGCTAGAGGGGTACTGTCCCCGTCCGAAGGATTCGTTATGGCTCGCGCCCGCTCTTTTTTTGCGCTGTCGGCCCTCGTGATCGTGGCGACGACCGTTGCAGCTTGTACCCCATCTGTGTCGTCGAGCGCCCCTCAGGATCCTTTCGCCGCGCCGATCGTTCCCGGTCAAAGCGCGCGTGCTTCGACGTCGAACGGAGGGGTGCGCGGTACGATCAACGCCCCCACGCCCAGGACCGGTTCCGGCGTGGTGACTGTTGCCCTGGTGGGCGGCGCCCAGCTGCCCACGGAGACCGCACAGGAGTTCACGAAGGCGACGGGTTTTTCGATCGCTGTTGTTCCCGTTGACGGGGTGGATTCGATCGCTCAGGCTGATGCGGATGTCGTTCTGGGCTTGGACGGCGCTGACGCGCTACAGGCGGCGGCGGCCGGCACGATTGCGTCCGTGGCTCCTCAGGACACGACGACGTTGACGGATACGGTCCTCGAGGGGGCACCTGCGGCGGTCGCATACGGTCGTGACGACGTGTGTGTGATCGCCGACAAGTCGTGGATGAGCGCGAACAGTCGTCCACTGCCGACGTCCTTTCATGATCTGACGGCGCCGCGTGTGCGCGCACTGCTCGCTCTCCCGGACCCGGCCTCGTCTTCGGTGGGGCGCGCTTTCGTGCAGGAGGCTGCCGCGCAGACCGGTGAAGGTCTGGGAACGTTCGTGCAATCACTGAACCCGCGCGTGGACGCTTCCCTGGGGGAGACTATCAGCGCGTGGAGCGCTGGTACGCACGTCTCCGACGGCTATTTGTCCGAGGTCGTGGGGAGTGCGTCGGGCACGTCCGGCTCCTACCCGTTGGTTGTTGCGCCGCGCTCCCTGGCGGCGGCAGCAGCGACGAACACAGGCGCGGATTCATACGGCACAGCTGTGTCATCGACGTGTATCGCGCGCATCATGTATGCGGCTGCTGTGAGCGCCCCCGCAACCGACGGCGCTGAGTCGCTCATCGCGTGGCTCCAGGGTCAGGTTGCGCAGCGGTCCCTGGCGACCACGGGTGCCGCTTATCCGATCGACGGCGTGCTCGCGACCGACACCAAAGCGGCGTGGCTGATGGGAATCAGCGGCGAGACGGTTGTCGCTGACGAGACGGTCGGGTCCCTGGACGCGTTGGACGCATGGCTGTCAACTTGGAAGTCTGCGTTGGTGTCGCCCGTCTCCATCGCTACGACTGACCCCGCCGAAGAGTCTGCGGCGAATCCAGATGTCACTACTGCCCGTGATGAGACGAGTGAACAGGACCCGGGGGTTGATCCCGACGACGATGGTGATGAGTGAGGGGCGTTCCTAGTCGCGCAGCATCGAGGGGCTGACCCGGCATTCGTCGCCGATACGCATGGGGGCGATGAGTCCTTTGTCGCGTAGTTCGCGCAGGCGTGGGACCGTGCGTTCAACGACCTTCCACGGGTCGATCGTGTTCAAGTAGATGCGGGTGCCGCCCTCGAAGCCCGCCAGGGTGGAGATACGCCACTTGAGCAGGATTCGCCAGCGCATGGGTGTGGAGACGGTGGGTGGGCGGTGGTACCACTCTTCGTTTGCGGGAACGTCTGCCCCTGTCGCGGCGTGCGCAGCGTGCAGGATGTCGGAGATCCCGGCCATGGCCTGGTCGCTGACCTCCCACGGGTTGCGTGGCGAGTGCAGGGGCCAGATCGCGATGCCTGGGAAACGATGCCCGAAGCCGGCCAGGGCGACGGCGTGCTCGTTTTGAGCGATGAGGAGTTTGCGGGTGGCTGCCACCGTGAAGATCTGGTCGTAGATGTCGGGCTGGGCGCGCAGACGTTCGAGTTCCGCTTCCGTCTGCACGGCCAGATCGTCGATGGCGACTAGCTGCTTGTGCAGGTGATCGAAGGATGCGCCGGCGGGGCGTAGCCAGTTCTGGAAGGTAGCGACGTAGCGCACGGCGGGGTCGAGGTCGTACAGGTCGCGCATTGAGCGAGCTGTGTAGGAGGTGTACTGCGCGTGCTCTTCGGGCGTGAGGGTACCTGACCCGGCCAGTTCGTGAGCCTCGGTGGCACCATCGACGAAGTGGCGTTTGCCGATGATTAGGTCGTGGCCGCCGGAGAAGAATCCGTTGGCGGCCTGCAGGCGCGCGGTTTCGCTGGTGGCCGCGAACTCTCCTTCGCTCATGCCCGAGGCCAACATGCGTGCGCGCACGACGTTCATGACGTGCTCGTATCCAGCATCCGAGGCCAAGTAGTGCGCCATGCGGCGCCGGTCGTTTTCTGAGGGCACGTGTCCGTGGTTGAGATGCCAGTAGTTGTAGGAGACGATCTCGAAGAGGTTGGGGATGCGACGAAACTCTGCGACGGTGTCGGTGAGTTTGTCGGCTGCCAGGGCGTCGAGCTGCTCCCACGTGCCGTCCTCGCGGCGCACGAGGCGGGATTTCTCGGGGGGTGTTTCGAGGTATCGGCCCGAGCAGAACGCGCAGTGGTGTCCGTCGGCTTCGTGGTCGATGGGGTTGTGGTCGCTGCGCGGTGCGGCGAGGGGACGGTTTCCGCGCCCGGGGACTGTCCACACCTCCGTGCCGGTGAGCAGGTTCTGCTGTTTGACGGTTCCGTCGGCGAGTCGCACGATAGCGCGGTCGGCGCGGGTGAGCTTGGATGCCATGTGTCTTTCGTACCTGTCGTCAGAGTCGGTTCATGGTGGCGGGGTGCGATCCGGTGCGCCCGGATTCGCCTCTGTTGAGGGTGTCGATGCGTGCTGTCTGTTCGGGGGTGAGTGAGAAGGAGAACGCGTCGATGTTTGTTGCCATGCGCGCTCGTCGAAGGGTCTTGGGGAAGACGACGTGTCCGCGGTCGATAGCCCAGCGTAGGGCGACCTGGGCGGCGCTTACGCCGAGTTGGTCTGCGATGGCACGCAGGGTTGGGTCTGTGGTGGCGCGTCCGCGTGCGAGGGGTGACCAGGCTTCGAAGACCATGCCGAGTCCCTGCGCGTAGGCGCGCAGGTCCGCGTTGGGGAAGAAGGGGTGTGCTTCGACTTGGAGGACGTGCGGGGCGACGGTGGCGGCTGCGCGGACGGCCTCGATGTGTTTGCGTTCGTAGTTGGACAGGCCGATCGCTCGCGCGCTGCCGCCGGTGAAGGCATCTTCGAGGGCGGGCCAGGGGAGGGTGACGTCGCCGCCGTAGAGGGTGGGTAGTGGCCAGTGGACGAGGAGGAGATCGACGTAGACGGTGCGCAGGTCGTTTAGTGAACGTTGGATGGATGCGGCTGCGCGCTCGGGTTCGTGGTTGGAGTTGTCCACTTTTGTTGTGAGGAAAATCTCGTCGCGGGGGATTTCGGATGTCTCGATCGCGGCTCCGACTTCGGCTTCGTTGCCGTACATTTGCGCGGTGTCGATGTGGCGATAGCCGATGTTGAGCGCGCGGCTGACGGCCTCATAGGTATCGTCTGGTGCAATCTTGTAGGTGCCGAAGCCGAGTGCGGGGATGGGGGCGCCGGTGGGGAGGGTGAGTGTGGGGATCGGGGCCGAGGCTGGGGGCGGGTCGGCGGGGGCAGGAACGTTCATCGGTGAATCCTCCTCATGTGCTCTAGTGTAGCGTCCCGTGAAGTGGGCGTTGGCTTCGTCTGGGTGTGCCAGGATGTTGCGAGGGTGTGAGGCGTGGCATCGGTGTGAAGGCGCCGGAGGGTGGAACGGTTCTTCGAAACTGAAGACGGAGTCTCATAGTTTGAGACTTTGTACTGTCAATTTATCGATCGATCTTTGGTCAAATATGTGTGATAGGTCGATTTTGGGTGTTTTGTGCCTGTCGGCACCTGCGTTGCGAAGACTCTGACCACTTGACTTATAAAACATTGAAATATGAGTGGAAAGCTGCCCTATGATGTCTGCAACATGGTCGGTGCGCGTATTAGCATTCCGGTTAATTAATGTCCTCTGGCTTGCAATGACGGGGCCTAAGTTCTAACCAAACGGTAGGGTTTTTGTTAGGTAACCCACCGTTATGTGTCCGCTAACGGAGGGGGATTGGCGTAGGATAGATACTGTTCAACCACGATCGCCAACACGTCACGACAACGAACGGAGAGTTATGTCGGTTCGCAATGCCCTGCTGGCACTCGTCGCGCAGCAGCCCGCGGGTGTCTACCGTCTGAAGCAGATGTTCGAGGAGCAGACGTGTGGAGCTTGGCCACTCAATATTGGCCAGGTCTACCAGACGATGCAGCGCCTTGAGCGCGATGGTCAGGTTGTGTCTCATGCCGAGACCAATGCGGGCCGTGATTCCGAGGTCTTCGAACTGACCGACGCCGGTCGCGAAGTCCTCGCTGCCTGGTGGTCCACCCCGGTTCCGCGCGAGCATCCCGAACGTGATGAGCTTGTTATGAAGCTAGCTGTGGCCGCCGCCGATCCTACGGTCGACGTTGAGGCCATGATTCAGACCCAGCGTCGCTCGACCCTGGGTTCCCTGCGCGATGTCACTCGCCTGAAGGCCTCAGCCGACGAAGGAGAGCTCGCTTGGAAGCTCATCCTTGAGCGTCATATTTTTGACCTCGAGGCCGAACTTAACTGGCTGGACCACATCGAGTCCGGCGCGGTCTCGGAGGCCGCTCGTCGCGCCGCCTTCGCCGCCGCGAAGGGCCGTTCGATGAACTGGGCTCAGTCCGACGCCGGTATGACGGAGCGCGCCGGAGTGCGATGAGTCAGCCTGCACCACTACCAATCCGGATAGTTGGCGTCGGACATGAGTTCGGCGCCAACGGTGTCCGAGTGAGAGCGCTCGACGGGATCGACCTTGAGGTCGCGCCCGGCGAGCTTCTCGCTGTTATGGGTCCTTCAGGTTCGGGTAAGTCGACGCTTCTGTCGATCGCGGGAGGGCTTGAACGTCCGACGCGCGGAAGCGTGTACGTCAACGGGGTTAACCTCGCGTCACTGGATAGCGTGCATCGTGCCGAAGTGCGTCGCCGATCAATCGGCTACGTCTTTCAGGACTACAACCTGATCCCCTCGCTGTCCGCGCTCGAAAACGTCGAGATGCCACTACAGCTCGATGGCGTCAGTCCTTCGAAGGTTCGTCGGGCAGCAATGGATGCGCTCGAAGAAGTCGGCGTCGCCGACCTCGCTGACCGCTTTCCAGAAAGGCTCTCTGGAGGCCAGCGTCAGCGGGTTGCCATCGCCCGCGGCCTCGTCGGTAACCGATCGGTCATTCTTGCCGACGAGCCGACCGGCGCGTTGGACTCTCACACTGGCGAACAGATCATGTTGGTGTTGCGTGACCACATAGATGCGGGCGCAGCCGGTATCCTCGTGACTCATGAGGCCAGAATGGCCGCGTGGGCAGACCGCACAGTCTTCCTGCGAGATGGTCGCATCGTTGATCGTTCGCGCGCAGACTCGTTGAGGGACCTGCTGGCAGACACAGCACCAAGGAACTAATGAGCCGACTCAGGATACGGATGAGGCGATGGGGAGTAGTACTCCGCATCGCCTCACGCGATGCGCGCCATAGCCTGGGGCGCACCCTCACGGCAGTCATTCTGATTTCCCTGCCGATCGTCGTTGCGATCGGTTCCCTCACGTTCTGGGATGTGACGACCTCCCAGCGCTACCAGGCGTCGTCCTGGCTGGGCCACACCTCCGATGTTCAGGCCGTCACCCTCCGTCGTTCCTCGACCGCCCTCGACCAGGACTTCACAGCAGACCGCCTCTCCAAGACAGCCTCGGACGAGGAAGTCGACGTCACGATGCAGACCCTCGCCGATTGGGTCCCTCCGGGCGACCAGCTCGTGGCGGTTGACACCCTCTATCAGCTTCACCTGACGGCACCCGGTGGAACAGGCTACACGGTCGATTCGGGCATACAGACCGCCTCCCTGGACGCGCCTCGCGTCCAAGCGGGACACAGACACGGAGTCCTCGAAACCAATCACGCTGTTATTTCTGACGATGTCGCACGCGCCCTTGGCGTAACCACCGGCGATACGGTCGCCCTCTCGCTCACGGTCGCGAAAGATCGAACGACGCAAGCCCTCGAAGGAAACGCCGTTATCGACGCGGTTATCGCTGGCAGCGGGTGCGCCATCATCGGCGACGGAACGCTCGACATTGATCGCCTCGCGGTCGCGGGGCGAACGCAGACAGCCTGGTACGTGACGGGACCCGTTCCCGTCACGTGGGACGACGTTCGCACGCTCAACAAATCAGGGTTCTCAGTCGTCTCCCGCCAAGTGCTCGCTAGCCCACCGGACGCATCGGCTCTGCCCGCACTGATCGCCCAATACGAGGTCCCACAGTCATCGCGGAGCTCAAGTCCCTGGCAGTACCTGCTCGGAATCGCCGGCGTCCTGCTCATCGTCACTGAGATGATCCTGCTCATCTCCCCCCTCTACACGGTTGCTCAACGCTCCGTCATGCGCACGGCCGCCATGATCGTCGCCAACGGTGGCGACCGCTCAGATGGGCGCCGACTCACCGTCGCGCACGGCATCGTCATCGGTATCTATTCAGCCGCGTTCTCGGTGATGCTCTCCGCAGGGCTGATGGTCGGCATTGGGCTATGGTCAGGCCTCGGCATCGGTATCCTTCCCTTCTGGCCGCTCGCCTTGTCCGTTACCCTGCCGATCCTCCTGTCCCTCATGGCCTCGGTATCACCGGCACACACCTCCTCCCATATCGATACCTCCGCTGTGATCGGAGGACGCGTGTGGGAGCCCTCACGGCTCGTGCGTCGCCGCATGATCTACCCGGTCTTGCTCCTATCCGGCATCCCCCTGCTAGCCGTCGCCGCCTGGTTTGGTTCGGTGTTCACCCTCGTCCTCGGAGTTGCCCTCCTCGAAGTTGGCCTCATCGGGTCGATCCCGTACGTCTTCACACGCTGGCGTGTACCAAACCGTCGGGCGTCCATGAGTATGCGCCTAGCGCTGCGTGACGCAGTTCGAAACGGCCACCGAACGTTCCCGGCCATGGCTTCGATCCTCACGACCGTGTTTGTTGCATGTGCGCTGCTCATCACCCTGTCCTCGTCGAACGAGGCGGGATGGAACTCGCGCCCACACGTGGGCCAGCGCGGACAGATCTTCGTCTCAGCGATCGATAAGACCGATTCAGTGACCCGTTCCCGTGCCCTCATGAAGTCAGCGACTGACGCAGTCGGCAACGAGCGCACGGTCGTGTCCAAGGCCACCCTTTACGGCATCGCATGGAACAGCGGACCCGGCGGCCCCGAAACCATGGTTGAGGCCATCGTGCCCGCCGATCACTCAACGCTCACGCAGTTGGCCGCCGTGGGGCAAATGGCTGAGCTCGATGTTGCATACATTGTCGACGACGGCACCTATTTGCGCCAAGCAGGCTACTTCACCAACGAAGACGACATGGTCCGCGCAATTGCAACCTTGAATGCGGGCGGCGTGCTCGTTCCTGATCCGGCATGGATCAACGGCGCGGGGCAGGCCGAGCTGCGCAGTCTCGACATGAAAGACATTGCGGTGGCGAAGGCAGCCGGAGCATCGGACGATGCCTTGCCGAACGCGCAAGTGATGGCTTCCCAATCCTTCGCGGCGTCGCCGCTCACACGCGTCAATGTCATGGTTCTCTCACCCGCCGCAGCGACGACCCTCGGTCTTGACAGCGTTCCGCTGGGCGAACTCCTGACGGTGGACAATCCTGTTAACTCGGTGGATGCGCCCACCTTCCAAGCGACTATTGCCCGGCAGGTACCAGGGGCCAGCGCCCAAGTCATCACCCCGACCATGCGATCCATCGTCTTGCCCTACGTCGCGGCCCTGATCGCGATCGTCGCCGCGGCGGCCACGGTCGCGCTCGTCGTGGCTCTCTCGGCCTCCGACATGCGCCCAGACCTCGACACCCTCGACGCGATCGGCGCCGCCCCCGCCATGCGCCGCCACGTTACGACCTGGCAGGGCGTCGTCCTGGCCCTCAACGCGATCCCCACCGCGGTTCTTTCAGGCCTCATCGTCGGCGTTCTCGCGGTCGTCACCTTCGCCCGCTCGGGCATCTTCCGGACCCTGGTGACCCTCACGCCGGTCATCCCGTGGGGGGCCCTCGTCGGTATGCTCGTCGGCATGCCTCTCCTGTGTGCGCTCGTCGCAATTGTTCTGACGCCACGTCAGCAGCATCGAATCCGCCGCATCAACTAAGCCCGCTCATGAGTGACGTACCCGAGACGGTCGTGATTCCGCCAGGCGCCCTGGCCTCGTCCTGCGTGCGCGTTGACACGTGGCTGTGGGCGATCCGCCAGCTGAAGTCTCGCTCACAGGCGACCGCCGCAGTGCGTTCTGGTCACGTACGGGTCAACGGCGAACCGGTGAAGGCTGCCCACAAGGTACGCGTGGGTGACGAGGTGCGCCTGCGCGTTGAAGGTTTCGACCGGATCCTCGGCGTTGTCTTACCGTTGAACAAACGCGTGTCCTACCCACAGGCCCGCATGGCCTACGACGATCGCACGGCCGAGCGGCCACGCGTCCATATACCCATCGCGGTGCGCGAGAAGGGCAGTGGGAGACCCACCAAGAAGGAACGGCGGGAGCTGGACCGTCTGCGCGGCTACGACTCCCACGAACACCACTGACCCGATCGGCAAGACAATCGGTCGGGGCGCGGTGGCTTCGACGCGTCAGGCACAACGACTGGTCCCGCCGCCCATGGGACGACGGGACCAGTGGTGAAAGCTGCGGGCCTACTCGTTCGGGAAGAACGAGGTGACCGCGAAACTGTAGTAATCGCCCCACGACGAATCGTAGGGGGCCTGGAACACGGCTGTGCCCTTGCCGTCCGAATCGACCTTGACGATTGCGACGTTGTCTTCGGTGTGCTTCGGGGGCATGAACGACAGGCCGCTATCCGAGTAGGTCATCTTGAGTGTCACGTCGACGGAGGAGAAATCGGGGAGCTTGGCGACCAGATCAGAGTCAGTGACCGTGACTTCCGCGGCGCAGGAGACGGACTTGCCATCCGCGTTCATCGTGCACGACTTGTCGCTGATCTTAAAATCGTCACTCGCGCTAAAGGTGCTGACCACCTGCGCGACCTCAACGCGCTTGGGGCAACGACTGTCGATGGCGGCTGACTTCGTCTTATCGGCCGAACTGTAGTCGGCGTAGCGCGAAGAAATGTTCGAGGCGTTATCAGCGGTGATCTGGTTGCACCAGTTGGTGGCGTACAGGTCCGCTGCCTGCTGGCGCGTCGATTCCGTCTCCTTGCGCGTGTTCTCGGTGGCGACGGAACGCATAACGCTGAGGGTAATCATGACCGCGGCTGCGACCCCGACGAGGATCGCGAGGACGAGCAGAATGCGGTTGACCATGGTCATGGTCGGGTTCTTCTTGGGGGCCGTAGGCGCAGGGGTGACGCTTGTACTCACTTGCTTGACTCCTGGATCGATTGGAGATCTTCCTTCGCCTGGTTCAGCTCCTGCTGAGCCTGCTTGTATTCCTTGTTGTGGGATACGTAGCTCTTCGTGCCGATGAGCGCGCCGACGCCAAAAGCGAGGGTCAGGCAGACCAGCACGATGGAGGTGATGATCTGACCGGTCGTCGTCTTGGGACCGGAGGGCTTGGCGGGAGCGTTGGGCCGAGTGCCTAAGGGGTATCTGTTGGTCGCGGTGCTTGCGTTGAAGGTGCCCTTGGGTCCAGCGTTGCCGGAGGCAGAGTTCGTTGCGGAAGCTCCGTAGCCCTGGGCTCCCACGTTGCCGGGATAGCCGGAGGGCGCGCCAGATGCCATGGGGGAGTAGCCCTGGGCGGTGCCGACGTTGCCGTTGTTCTGGGAACCAGCGTCGCCGGGAAAGCCGCCGGGAGCAGAGCTGGGTGCTTGTGCGCCGGGATCAGGCTGGAATTGGTCGGTCCACTGGCCGCCGTCCCACCAGCGCAGCTGGGGGGAACCGGCTGGGTCTGGGTACCAGCCAGGAATAGGGTTGCTCACGAGGAAGCTCCTTTCACTGTGTCCCGTAAATTCTATGAAAAGTTAAAATTAAATGAAGGGTCAGTGGTGTCTTTCGTGGCACACGTGTGTGATCGTCAACTCACGCGATCGGTGCAGCAATGCCATATGGCATGGCAGTGATCGGCGTGAGGACAGGCCACGCGGTGCACTACATGCTTGAGGGCCACCACGAGGTCATGGTCGCGCCACACTCGGATGTGGCGGACATCTGCGGATCATAGGGTACCGACACAGTGAAGGTGAGAGGCGTCCCGGGTGTCAGTGTCGCGGTCGTGGACCCCTGGTAGGGGGAGGAAGGGTTAAAAGACGCGTCCTTATCAACCGTGTACCCGATAATCGTGACATCAAGGTCACCGAAGGATGCGACGGAACTCGACTGTGTCATCGTCAACGTGCCGCTCATCGTCGTCGTGACTTGGTCGGTCGTGCATGTCACGATCGCAATAGAAAAGTCAGAGTCCGACAGTGTGCGCTGCGCGTTGGCCAGGGACTCCTTGTCGGCGCATTGGGCGTGGATGGCCTCCTTAACGGCTTGTGTCGCCGAATCATAGGACTTGACGACATCGCGCATCGAACCCGCCTTGTCACGTGTGGCCGACGCGCACCATGCGGCGGCGTCTCTGTGGGCGTTAGCGGCCTCGAGGTGGGTCTGGGCCTCAATAATCTGCTGGTCGATGGCGGCCTTCTCGGATACGGCCTGGCTGGCCTCGGCCTCGTAGGTTGCCGCGGAGCGTGTCCGCCACACGTTCACGCCACCAACGACAGCGGACAAGGTGATGAAGATGACGGCGAGGATCGTGCCGGCGACGGTCGCTGCTCGCACAGGAACGGGAACAGTACTCACTTCTCGGCCTCCTCGATCTGGCGGTTAATGTCATCGAGCGTGGACTGGGCGGAGTCGCGTTCCTGCTGCGCGCTTCGTGCATGCTCCTTCGCGTCGTCATAGATCGCACCGGACGCACCCAAATGTGACCACGCGAAGACGAGGACACCGACGAAGGTAGCAACGAGCATCCACGAGGCGACGCACGCGAGCGTCCAACGGAGCGTTCCTGATCGTGCGGGTCCGTGATCGCCGGGCTTAGGGGTCCTCGAAGTCGTTGACGAGGCCGGGGCATCCTCCCAGGGTGAGGGGTTGTCGGGCGCGTGTCCCGGGAGCGGAATCTGACTATTCCCACGCCACGAGACCATGGCCTCGTCCGGCACGCAGACTTCAGGTGTGTTGGCATCGCTCGCTCGCGCCGCGTTGGGCGTCGTGACGTCGGTCCAGGAACTCCCGTCCCACCACCGAAGCTGTGTGGCGCCGGTGGGGTCGGGATACCAGCCTTGCACGGGCACACTCATCGTTACTCTCTCTCGGGTTACAACAAGTCGAATACCTGGTCAGGAAGTCTAGCTGCCCTGCGACTAGCGGGCAACGATGGAATCAGAGTCCCACCGGCCACACATTTGTCGCAACGGCGTTGCAGTGACCGCTCGAGATGCCGGGATCGGGCAGCGTTTGGCTGAATGTGCCCGACCCGCCCGAAATCGTGAGCGTGGTCGTCCCAAGAGGTTTGTCGGAACTCGTCGGTGTTGAAGCAGTGACAAAGAGATTGAGAGTGACCTGGAGGTCTCCCACGCTTGTCAAAGAGTCTCCATTGAGGGTCAGAGAACCCGACATTGTCAAACCGTTGCCTGTTGGCGTGCAATCAGTCACCTTGCCAAGGAAAAGATTCGAGGGCGCGTCGCGGAAGGCTTCGATGAAAGCCTTCTTTGCTGGGCACTGCGCTGCGATGGCATCAAGCTCACTCTGGGACTTGTTCTTCAGCTCCAGGCTCTTATTGTCGAGCATCGCGATGTCTGATTGGTCGGAGGTTAAGCCGTCGCACCATGTCGTGGCCGCCGAAGAGTTCTTCGCAGCAGTCACCTGCGTACGTACGGTTGCTGTCTCAGTCTCGGTGGTCTTCTTCTGGGCGTGTAAAGACTCCGTGTCGGCGCGCGTCTGCGTCGCCTTGTTCGACGCCGCGTAGGTTCCATACCCGAGCAAGCCTGACGTGATCATCAGGCAGATGGCCAAGGCCACCCCGACAATCGTGAGAATTTTAAAAACGCGCGACGTCGAATGCGCCTGCGACGTTGTGCTGCTCACTTCTGTGCCTCCTCGAGGTCCTTGTTCGCCTGCTGTAGATCAGAGTTCGCCTGGTCGAGCTCGCTCTGCGCGGTGCTGTGCTCGGATTCGGCCTGAGCGAGGTCGGCGCGGGCACTCTTGAACATCGTTCCCACGTAGATGGAGGTCACGGCAAGAGCAATGACCGCGATCCATGCTGCTGCCGTGCCGATGAGCCAGCCCTTACCGGAACTGGACTTCTGCTTCTTCTTGTCCGTCTTATCGGAGGAAGCGTCGTCGGAACTATCGAACGTCGGCTTGGTACCTGTGGCGTTATAGGGATCGGAGGACACCGTTGGTGCCGGCTTCGCGGAGGGCATGTGCCGCGTCTTCTTCGCAGGCGTGTCCCGGGTGGTGACCTGCTCCTGCTGGCGCTGCTGGGGTTGGCCCTGTGGGCCTGGCACGCCCTGCTGGCGCTGCTGGGGTTGGCCCTGTGGGCCTGGCACGCCCTGCTGGCGCTGCTGGTGTAGGCCCTGGGGACCTGGCACGCCCTGCTGGCGCTGCTGGGGTGCGCCCTGCTGGCGCTGCTGGGGTTGGCCCTGTGGGCCTGGCATGCCCTGTTGGCGCTGCTGGGGTTGGCCCTGTGGGCCTGGCACACCTTGCTGGAAGCGCGGTCCGGGCACGCCCTGTTGGCGCTGCTGGGGTGCGCCCTGCTGGGGTAGGCCCTGGGGGCCTGGCACGCCCTGCTGGAAGCGCGGTCCGGGGACGCCCTGCTGGGGTGCGCCCTGGGGACCTGGCACGCCCTGTTGGCGCTGCTGGGGTGCGCTCTGTGGGCCTGGCATGCCCTGTTGGCGCTGCTGGGGTAGGCCCTGGGGACCTGGCACGCCCTGCTGGCGCTTCTGGGGTGCGCCCTGCTGGCGCTTCTGGGGTGCGCCCTGCTGGGGTAGGCGTTGCTGGGGTAGGCCCTGTGGGCCTGGCACGCCCTGCTGGCGCTGCGGGGCGGGCGCACCCTGCACGGTGACGCCGGGCATGGGCTGGTACTGGTCGATCCACTGCCCACCGTTCCACCAGCGCAGGCGCTGGCTGCCAGCGGGATCTGGGTACCATCCGGGTACTGGTTGCGACATGACCGTCCTTTCAGTTTCTGAAAGCAGTCTATACCCATCGTCGTGAGCGTTATAACGAGGTATTCGTTCGGGACATCACGCCTGCCGTGCGGGGTGACAGGTACCCTGAAAGGTATGGCAGCTCTCTTTTCGTCGTCACCCCTGCTCGCGCTGTTTGTCGTCGTCGCGTTGGGCGCGGCGATTGGGGCGATCCGGATCGGTCCCCTTCGTTTCGGTGCGGCGGGTGCTCTCTTCGTTGGTCTGACGGTCTCCGCCATCCATCCCGAGGTTGTCAGCACGCACATGTCGATCGTCCAGTCAATGGGCCTCGCATTCTTCGTGTACTGCGTCGGCATTTCCGCTGGTGCGACGTTCTTTCAGGACCTGCGCAAGCAGACGAACCTCCTGGCCCTCACCACGCTCGTCTGCGTCGTTGGTGCAGTTATTACTTTCGTCGGTGGTCGCCTTCTCGGCCTGTCCTCTGGCCTCGCCTCGGGCCTCTTCACGGGAGCATTGACGGCGGCGCCCGCCCTGGATACGGCGACGCGGCTCACGGGCGACGCGAACGCAGCCGTCGGTTATGCGTTCGGCTATCCGATCGGCGTCATCGGGGGCATCCTCATCGTGACGATCACCGTCACGAGGAAGTGGCTGGGTCCCAAGGACACGCCCTCCCTCGCGGGCGCGTCGCTCGAGGCTGTCAGCGTTCATATCTCCAAGCAGATCAACACGCGTGACATCACCGCGTGGCGCGAGCAGCGCGTGCGTCTGTCCTACCTGCGCCGCGGTGATCGTACGCGCGTCATCGCGCCCGGCGAAGACCTTCTGCCAGGCGACCATGTCGTCATGGTTGGCGACCCCGCGTCGATCAAAGACGCCGCTCCCCTGGTCGGCGAAATCCTCGACCATAATCTCGAGGATGATCGGTCCGACCTGGCTTTTGAACGTATCGTCGTCTCTAACCCTGACGTCGCAGGGCGAAGCGTGTCGGAACTCAACGTTACGAAGCGATTCGGAGCCGTCATCACCCGAGTGCGTAGAGGCGACCTGGACCTCCTGGCTCGTGACGACCTCAACCTGCAGCTCGGCGACCACGTCGCTGTCGTCGTCCCCACGGATGAACTCGACGACATCGCGCAGTGGCTGGGTGACTCTGAGCGGCGAGTCGCCGAGGTTGACGGCATGGCGTTCGGCATCGGCCTGGTCCTGGGCCTGCTCCTGGGTATCGTGTCCTTCCCGCTGCCCGGCGGACAGGGATTCCAGCTGGGCGCCGCAGCTGGCCCGTTGATCGTCGGCATGTTGCTGGGTGCTCTGCGCCGCACGGGTCCGCTCGTGTGGACCCTGCCCGCCGCGGCGAACCTGACGATCCGTCAGATTGGCCTCATGCTTTTCCTCGCGGCTCTCGGCCTCAACGCAGGCCCGCAGTTTGCGAGCCTGCTCGGCAGCCCTGACGGTTGGCGCGCCGCCGTCCTCGCCGCCGTCATGGTCGTCGTGTGCTGCGGCGTCCAGGCCCTGGGCGCGAAGTTTATCGGCCTGTCTGCGCCGCGCGCCGCCGGCGGTGTCGCCGGCTTTCTCGGACAGCCAGCCGTGCTCCAAGCCGCGGATGCCCGCGTCACCGACGAGCGCATCGAGGCGGCCTACGCGACCCTTTTCGCTTTCGCGATCATCGTCAAGATACTGCTCCTGCCGATGATCACTTCGTTCCTGTGAACGCTTTAGACTAGGGCCATGGCTACCCCCGACTTCGTCCTTGAGCTGCGTCGACACGTCGGCCACGCGCCCCTGTGGATGCCCGGTACGACCGTCGTTATCCTGCGCCCGGTCCCCGGCTGCCCGCCGATCGACTGGGAGCGCCCCATCGCGCCCGAAGCCGTCGACATCCTGTGCGTGCGCCGCTCCGATAACGGCGCCTGGACTCCCGTGACCGGCATCGTCGATCCGGGCGAGGAACCCGCCGTCGCAGCCGCCCGCGAGGCGTTGGAGGAAGCCGACGTGCACATCGATGTGCGCCGCCTCCTTTCCGTCGAAGTCGTCGGCCCTGTCACCTACGACAATGGCGACGTCACCACCTACCTGGACGTCGCCTTCGTCGCCCAGTGGGTGAGCGGCGAACCCACCCCCGCCGACGACGAAAACAGCGAGACCGCGTTCTTCCGCGGCGACCAGCTCCCGCCCATGAACGACCGTTTCCGCCGCGCCATCGTCAAGGCTCTGAGCGGTCGTCCCGACGCAGACTTCCTCACCACCTGACGCGGCGTTGCCCGCGCGCGTGCCCCGGCCTCGTCCCCGTGCCGAAACGACTTGTGTTCCTGTCAAACCCCTTGCGGGACTGAAGTCCTAGTGGTGGAATGGGGGTATGGATACACCTAGCAAGATTGCATACTCAGTCACCGCCGACTCCACGGGTGGCCGCGCCGGCACCTCCTCCGTCCCCGCGCTCGGCATCACCCACATCATGCGCGCCCCCAAGGAACTGGGCGGCCCCGGCGACGGCGCCAACCCCGAAGCCCTCTTCGCCATGGGCTACGGCGCCTGCTTCCAGGGCGCCATGGGCCTGGCCGCCAAAGAAATGGGCATCGACACCAAGGACTCCCTCGTGCGCACCACCATCGGGCTTGGCCCCGAGGGCGACTCCTTCGCCCTCACCGCCGACATCAAAGTGTTCATCCCCGGCGTCGACCTCGACCGCGCCCAAGCCCTCGTCGAGCGCGCCCACCAGCTGTGCCCCTACTCCAAGGCCACTCGCGGCAACGTGCCCGTCACCGTCACCGCCGTTGCATCCTTCTGAGGACGCCCGACAGACGACAAGAACCCCAGCCTCGTCGAATGGACGAGGCTGGGGTTTCTTCATGCGCTCAGGCGTGCTCGCGCGTCAGGTGCCCGGGTGCCGCCGGGTTTGCCGCGCGCACGACTGCGCCCTTCAGGCTTGTCGGGCGCGGGCGACCCGGGCGCTCAGGCGCCGCTGGGGTTTGCCGCGCGCACGGCTGCGCCCTTCGGGCTTGTCGGGCGCGGGTGAGCCGGGCGCTCAGGCGCCGCTGGGGTTTGCCGCGCGCACGACTGCGCCCTTCAGGCTTGTCGGGCGCGGGCGACCCGGGCGCTCAGGCGCCGCGCCAGTACGCGCCCAGCGCCTTCGACAGCGTCAGCAGGTCATCGATATGGCTCATCTCGCGCGCCGAATGCATCGACAACAAGCCCACGCCCACATCCACCGTCAAAATCCCCAGGCGGGACGCCGTGATCGGGCCGATCGTCGTACCACATGGCATCGCGTTGTTGCCCACGAAACTTTGCGAAGGCACACCCGCCGCCGCGCACGCCCGATTCCACAAGGCAATGCCCTCGCCGTCCGTCGCGTAACGCTGCTTCGAATTGATCTTGATGACCGGGCCACGCCCCATCACCGGGCGATTATCCGGATCATGATGGCCCGCGTAATTCGGATGCACCGAATGCGCCGCGTCCGCGCTCACGCACGACGAAGCCGCCAGCATCCGCTCGAAACCATCCTCGTCGCGGCCCAGCGCGACCGCCGTGCGGCGCAACACCGTCTCCAAGATCGGGCCGGCCGCGCCCGTGCGCGAACCCGAACCCACCTCCTCGTGATCGAAGCACATGAACATCGTGACATCCCCGCCCGTGGGCGCACCCTCCGCGGCCAAGCGCTCCAAGGCCACCAGGCCCGGGTGCACACTCGACAGATTGTCCTGACGCGAGGCCGCGATGAACTGGCCCTTGTCGCCGAAAAAACCCGGCCCCTGGCTGGGGGTCAAAATCAGGTCAAAGGCCGCGATCTGAGAAGCATCCTCCAGGCCCGCCGTGCGCGCCACGTACTCCAGCACGCTGCCGGTCGGGTTATCCACCGTCCACACCGGATGCAGGTGCTGTTGCGGATCCAGCTTCAACCCCACCGGATTCACCTCACGATCCAGGTGGATCGCCAGCTGCGGGATACGCGCAATCGGACCAGTACGAGCCAGAATGACCTCGCCATTCGTCAAAACCAGGCGACCCGCCAGCGTCAACTCGCGATCCAGCCACGAATTCCACATCATGCCGCCGTACACCTCGACGTCAATCTGGCCCCAGCCATCCGGCGTCGTCGACTGCACCGACGGCTTCACCGAAAACGCCGGCGAATCCGTATGCGCGCCCACGATACGGAAACCCGCGTCATCGGCGACCGTCTCGGGCACGAACCACGCGGCCACCGCGCCACCGCGCACCATCACGTGACCGCCCGGGGACGCATCCCACGCGCCCTTCTCATCGACGGGCGTAAACCCAGCGTCGACCAGGCGCTGCGCCACGACCTCGGCCGCGTGATAGGGGGTGGGAGAATCAAGGAGGAAATGCTGATAGTCCACCGCGTTCGCGTGGACTTCGTCCAGTTCAAGCTGTGCCATAACCCCCATGGTAGGACGCTCCGCGTCGCCTATGCTTGACTCATGAGTGAGAATCCCGCGTACACCCTGTCCGACGGCCTGGACGTTCCCGCGATCGCACTGGGCACCTACAACCTGCGCGGCACCTCGGGCGTATCTGCGATAGTTTCTGGGGTCGACGTCGGCTACCGGATGCTGGACAGCGCCTTCAACTACGAGAACGAGGGTGCCCTCGGCGCGGCCGTACGCCGCTGCGGCGTACCCCGAGAGGAGCTGCGCCTCGTCTCCAAGCTCCCCGGGCGCCACCAGCGCTACGACGAGGCCATCTACACCGTTGAGGAATCCCTCATGCGCGCTGGCCTGGACTACTGGGACATGTACCTGATCCACTGGCCCAACCCCAAGCGCGGCCTCTACGTCGAGGCCTTCCAAGCCCTGCTGGACGCGCGCGACCGCGGCCTCATCCGCTCCGTCGGCGTATGCAACTTCCTGCCCGAACACCTCGACCGCGTGCACGCCGAGACCGGCGAGTACCCGAGCGTCAACCAGATCGAGCTGCACCCCTACTTCCCGCAGGCCTGCGCACTGGCCTACCACTCGCAGATTGGTGTGCTCACCGAGTCGTGGAGCCCGCTGGGCCGCAAGTGGCGCATCGTTGAAGACCCCGCGATCGTTGCCCTGGCCGCCGAGGCAGGCGTGTCCCCGTCACGCCTCATCCTGCGCTGGCACTACCAGCTCGGCGCCCTGCCCCTGCCCAAGTCCGGTCACCCTGAGCGCCAGCGCGAGAACCTCGACATTTTCTCGTTCTCGCTGTCTGACCAGCAAATGGCGGCGATCAGCGCGCTCGGCCGCCCCGACGGCCGCCAGGCCGACCAGAACCCGGAGTACTACGAGGAGTTCTGACTGGTTGGGCCGGTGCTTGCGGTGCCACCTGATCTCCGGCGGTGCTTGCGGCGCCACGGGTTTTCCGGGCGCCGTCGGGTCCGGTCGCTGTGTGTGTCGGCGGTCGGCGACCCGCCCGCCCGCTGCGCATCAATGTCGCACGTAATTCCCCTACGTGTATTTCAAATGTTGAATTCACATCGTTGGGATTGCAACGTTTTGAGGTGTTCTCTAAAACTGACCGTGTTAAATTACGTGCGACTTATGTTTGGCTCGGGCCCTGCTGCCGCCCACCGGCACCGCGGCAAGGCCCTGCAGGCCCTGCGGCGGCCTCCAATCGGGCGAGGCTTGTCGCTGTTCGTCGCTAGCGTGCTCATCGCTCACCGCCTAGCAATGTCGCACGTAATTCCCTTGCGGTTACTTCAAACCATGAACTGACGTCGTTGCAATTGCAACGTTTGTGGACGGTCTCCAAAAGTGACCGTGTTAAATTACGTGCGAATTTTGGTCAGTCTTGGCCCTGTCGAGGGCTGCGGGCGTTGGGAGCGGCTCCTTGGCCCCTGAATTCACGAAAATGCTTGTTGCGGTGTGGCTTGTACCCGACGAGGTTGAACGTTACCGATGGGGTTGATTCCTCCGGCCTCCGGCCCTCCGGCGCCGTCCACGCCGGCGGCGTGGTTGGAATTCGTGATTGAGCTTGTTGCTCGCCGGTCGTGCACTGGTGAGGCAGGCACTGCACTCGTTGAAGAGGCAATGTACCGCTTCGTGGCTCGTGCAATGCTGCGCTCTCTCGTCCATTGCCGTCCGACATAGTCCAGCGGTGTCGATGCGCCCCGCATACGCGGATAGGTTGTTGCTATCTGGATAGGTTATGAGCATCCGGATAGCTTATTAACC
>ERZ773213.467-NODE-467-length-23860-cov-8.705692_pt1 | contig 23860 bp, 14 predicted proteins | sample MGYA00580996_ERZ773213 | MGnify/ENA primary metagenome ERZ773213 (study PRJEB29015, sample SAMEA2738152) | human oral metagenome | biome: human oral; feature: human-associated habitat; material: saliva | place: China | collected 2197 ...
GCATCGGGAAAAGAATAAACAAAAAAGCTGACAGAAAACTACACAGCCAAAAAAGACCTACCGCTATATCTGCACGAAAAAAACGAAACAAACAAAAATTAACCGCAATACCTATAAACGGCAAAGAAAATAAAACCACATAAAATAGCGGATTAGAACCCACCCTAGAATTTGACGACGCAATTCGCACCACTAATTCCACAATAGGCCACCAGATCAATACCTGCACCACCAAAGCCCAAAACGGACCCCAACCCCAATACACACAATCCCGTATACGCACCCGCTTCACTTACTCACCACCCACAAACTCAGTGTTTAAATCGTCCTGAGGCAAACCCTCAACTACTCCCTCATCAAGATTCTGCCCCTGCGTCAGGCCCTCCTTAGGCTGTGCATCAGCAGGAATATAAACCCCCTCAACGGGATACACATACTCAGGCTCTTGTACATTTTCTGACCCATAACTATCTTCAGGAACCTGAATATCCTCCAATTCCTGAATATATTCAGGTACCTGAACACCGCCAGGTTCCCGAACCTGTGCCCCACTATCAGGCGCACCAAAACCGGCAGTCTCACCGGCTGAGTCAGGAGACGGCATAGGATATGCAGGAGCACCCTCAAAATTCAAAAGCCTATCCACCCAATACTTCTTCACCCCATCAGACACAGCCACCAAACCAGCATTCGTCGTAGAATTCAATATTAAAGGCTTCCAACTAGGCGAAGGATGAGCAACACCAGGATGCCCCAACCTCTACCTGCTGGGCTCCCATACACCGACAATTACCGTAATATACGAGTTATACGAAAACGCATTTTTTCCCGAACAACACGATGATACCAACGAACAAAAGTAGAAAACATCGTACCCCCAAAACTTAGGGAAACGACAAAGGGGAAAATCAATAGCCAAACTGGATATCCCCACACAGCATAAATAAAAACAGCACCAGTCACAAGCACAATTAAGATAAACCAACCTGACAACCGATACTTAAACACAAGAGTGATAATCACAGACAGAGATAGACCAGACAATACTAAAATCGCTGTTGGTAAAAGCATCGGAGAGGCATCATACCCTTTCCAATGCACCGCAGGAATAGCCAATGAAAAAAAGCTAACCATAAAAATACCAATAACAATTAGACCAATAAGTGTTAGTTCATCTTTTTTATTAGATTCCTCTATCCGTTTTAGTTCCTCCTCAACCTTGAGCTTATACTCCTCTAACTCCTCATCAGACATCTTCGCCACACGATACAACTCATAATAATTATTCAACAAAATACCCGGATACAACCCGCACACCACAGAACCAAACATATACATCCCCAACGCACGAAAAGGCATCGGGAAAAGAATAAACAAAAAAGCTGACAGAAAACTACACAGCCAAAAAAGACCTACCGCTATATCTGCACGAAAAAAACGAAACAAACAAAAATTAACCGCAATACCTATAAACGGCAAAGAAAATAAAACCACATAAAATAGCGGATTAGAACCCACCCTAGAATTTGACGACGCAATTCGCACCACTAATTCCACAATAGGCCACCAGATCAATATCTGTACCACCAAAGCCCAAAACGGACCCCAGCCCCAATACACACAATCCCGTATACGCACCCGCACGTCTATTCACCACCCACAAAATCAACGTCAGAACCCTCTACAGGGTCAACGTCCTCATCCCAAGAAATTCCATCGGCACCAGAGAATTTTTCCTCACCCGAAACAATACCCTCAGAATCTTGCACATCAACAGAACCATAAACACCCGTGGCGGAATACACATTCTCAGGCTCTTGCACGTTCTCTGGCTCACGAATATCTTCAGGAGTCTGAACATCGCCCGGCTCTCGTATATCTTCCGGCTCCAGAACTTGAACCTCAGCACCTGGCATACCAAAACCATCAGAATCAACGCTTAAAGGAGCCGGAGAAGGACCAGGAGACGGCACAGGATACGCAGGAGCACCCTCAAAATTCAAAAGCCTATCCACCCCATACTTCTTCGCCGCATCAGACAACGCCACCAAACTAGCATTCGTCGTAGAATTCAACGATAACGGACCAAAATCACGATACTGACGAGGCACCGGCATCGGATGTTCCAGCCCCATCTGCCGATAGGACCCCAAGTACTCAGGAGCCTTCAACGGCTGCCCCAAAGAACCGACCTTCACATTCCCCAATTTATGATTCTTCGGGCCGAAATTACCCACTTGACTCAATGTACCTCCGGACAAGAAGTTATACACCTTATCCCCACCCGATGTAGGATTACCCGACATACCAGCCCACAGCTCACCATTAGCCACACTCATACCACCAGCAAAACCAGCTTCCAAACTCTTCTGCCCAAAACCACCGGGCTTAAAACCTAAGTAGTTCCCCACAGAACCAGCAGCAGGATTCGCCAAACCACCCAGTATATTACCTGTAGCGCCAGTAGCCGTATACACACCTGCTTCGCCCCAGTCCCATTCCTTCGTCGGGTCCAAAGCAGTCTGCACACTATACGCAGCAAAATTCGTGGTCCCCCCAGTAGCACCATTTACCGCAGCGTTAGCACCAACAGCCTTTAACCGTTGACCTACAGTAGGTTTCGCCGTTCCTGATGAAGACTTACCCACATTCACAGGACCGACAGCGCGCAACTCACCTGAGGCACTCTTAGAGCCGATCTGAGTGCCCTTTGAGGCAACCGCAGCCGCAGGAGCACCAGGAACCTTACCCACCTGAGCAGGACCAGCAGCTTTCAAACTTGAAGCCCCCTTCGACCCGGTGGCGATAACAGGAATAGCTTTCCCTTGACTCGACAACACAGTCACCGCCTGTACTGGAGCACCTGAACGTACACCTGTAGAAGCGCCTTTTGTGCCAGCGGCAACCACTGGCACATTCTCCCACTTCACAGCAGTTGGGGATGCCGAAGTAACTTTCGACTCCACATTTGCAACACGCGCTGCATTACTCGAAGAGTTCACAAGGTTAGAGCCCTGTGGAACAAACCTGGTCTCTGCCGCAATCGCACGCTCACTTGTTTGAATCGCCGACGATGTAGAAGGAGAAAAGGTGCTACGCACTTTAGAAAAACCCTCCACGGCCTTAGGAGCAACCCATTTCTGAACACTGTAAGCGGCACCATAACCGGCAGCCGCTGTAAGACCTCCAGTAATACCACCCACGGTGGCTGCAAAGGCCACATCGCCAGTATCAACATACCCGCCGCTCTTCAAAGAAGCATCAGAGTTCAACGTTATACCGGCTGCCATACTGCTGCCTGACACAGTCCCGGCTGCAATCGCCACACTTAAACCGGGAATAGGTATGGAAACGATGGAAACAACTATGCCAACTGCGATAAGAGCACGCGAGACTTCTTGACGGTTCCTGCTTAACCAGCCTTCAAAGCTTGTATCTTGTGCGAGCGCAACAGAGACCTCAGTTGTACCCCATGGATCCACCATATTCATGGGGCTAGAGCCCACGAAAGAATAGGGGTCTGCGAACCATGGCGAACCGGCCACTGGCGCTAGCGGATCAGTCGACAGGAAACGCTTCGAAACACCGTCAAACGTGCGGGCACCCATGACATCCAACCCGGCGATACGCACGCTGCCGGCGCCTGTAAAGGATACTCCCTCAGGTAATACTTGGCTGAACGGGTCGAAGCCCCTTATCCCAGGAATATGAGCTATACCCGCTGGATCAGGCACACCCCACGGATTTAATCCTTGCGGAACACCTACCTGAGAGAACCCGCCGTCGCAATCCGGTGCACTCACAGCTCCCACGCCCAAAACCTGTGGGGTATCAGAGAGTGAATCCCACAGTAGAGGCATTGAGATGCTGTCTACACCAGTAACCTGAGCCAGTTCACCCGTGGCATCCGTGACAAGACGTACCCGGGACGCTACGCCGCGTACACCCAGAGCCTCCGTATGGAAGGCATCAGAATTTGACGTAGTCGTAACCGAGGAAAGACCGCCCCAGACGCCCCACTCGTACTCGCGAGCTGTACGAGTACCCTGGTTTGAAGCGGTATACTCACGCACGCGGTACCCTGCCGCATCATAGGTATAAGTTGTGGTTACGCGGTTAATAACTTCATGATGAAGCCCCACAAACTCTGGGGCTATAGCAGCTGCGTACTCCAAGGTCTCGATCTGAACCAGTTGATTGAGGACGTTATATTCAAAGGAACGTTCACTCAGAACGGTACGTTTGTGTTGCTCTGCATCATCTACACGGTAGAGTTTTTCGCTCACCATCAGACCGTTCTCAAAGACCCATTCATATTCAAGATCGCCCTCACGAGCACCGATCAATTGACCGGCGGCATCATAGGAATACATCACTAGTGAGTTGTTTGTCTGCACACCAGCTACACGCCCCTGGGCGTCACGGGTTATCTGGGTCTTCTCATTTATTCCCTGATTTTCAGCTTCAATGCCGCCTGCAACATCGGAGGCTTCTTCAGCAACAAGATTCTTGCCGTATTCCGAGACTCGACCTGAAGCGTCAAACCGCCAGGTAGAAACAATATCCCCTACCTGGGCACGAACAAGCTGCCCCATCACATCATATGAATATGTGGAAACAACAGGCTTATCTTCACCGGTACTGTAGGTTTCGCGGCGAACTACGTGACCTGCACCGTCATACACCACATGCGATGTACCGTATGGAGTTACTGTGGCAGTGCGGTTACCGTCGGCATCGTAGGAATATGTGAGAGTATATGCACCTGTAGAAACAAACGTATTGAGCGCCTGAACCTGGTTCTCGACGTCCGTAGATTTGGACATCTTGTGCTCTGAATCTGGTGAGTGAGGGTCAATAACAGCGCTGCGGGAACGCTTAACGAGCTGCCCGGCGGAATCATACTCGTAGCGGTGCTCAACATAAGCTTCCTTCGGCGCACGATTGTCAAGAGCCTGAGCAGTGGCGTAATCACGTACCCACACAGTACGTCCCTTATTTTCACTGCCGTACTGTGCAATACGCACACCATCACAGAAAGCATACCGAAGCTCGCCGCCGCGTTTATAGTCGTACTCGTAGGTGCGCTCATGTACACCGTCGAAAGCACGGGTTAGACGGCCAGCCGCATCATACCCATACTCAAAGACGTTACCCGCCGCGTTAATGGTGCGGGTCAGACGGTTCAAGGCATCGTATTCGTAGCGAGTGATCTGCCCAGTAGAATCCATAACCTGCGCAATATTACCCGCAGCGTCATACTTCATGTGGGTGCGGTTGCCCAGCCCATCAATGGTCCGAATCAGCTGACCAGCGGCATCGTAGGAAAAACGACGATAGCCATACGTGTTATCGCGCAGCCCCACCAGACGACCGCCCTGATCGTATTCATAGCTTGCACTGCGAGCGCCCTTAGTCACCTTGATAACACGACCGGCGGCATCATAATCGATATATTCTGCGGAGCCATCCGGAAGGATACGCTCCACAACTTGGGAAGCGGCATCATAGACCAGACGCGTGACAGCCCATTGAGTAGGTTCAGAATCTTGTGTTATCTCAGCAGCTGGTACCGGCTCATCAAGGCTCATCGCGTACCGCTCTAGACGACCTGCTGCATCATATTCATAAGTTTGCACGCGCCCAGCAGGTGAAACTACCCGTAACGGGCGACCTGCAAGATCCCGAATAATGCGAGTTAACCCACCCTGCGCATCCACAATTTCAACAGGATTACCGGCATGATCGTAGGTGATAAATTCCTCAGAATCAGGCTTTTCGGAAGACCCTACTTTAACTCCCGTTTTCTGGGCGACCACACGACCGAAAACATCGATCTGTTTGAAGGAATTACCATAAGCATCCGTGGTCCTTTCCAGACCACGCTTGCGGTCGACGTTCTGCTTGATCTTCACCCCTGTGGGGTCAGTTTCAGAAGTTCGGTTCCCCACGGGGTCATAGGTGTACCGAGTCACGCCGCCTAGAGGGTCAATGGCGGCAATAAGTTGACGGATTCCGTCATACTCATAAGTCCATGTTGCCCCTGAAGCCTCAATAACTTGGGTCAGGTTACCCGACTGGTTATAAATATTCTGGGTGGTGCGGCCTAACGGGTCAGTCACAGAGGTAATTTCCCGGGCTCGATTATAGGTCAGAGTAGTAACGTTTCCGTATGGATCTGTCACCGCATGAGGCAGATTTCCCTGCTCTTTGTCATCAGCAATCTCACCCTCTAAACCAGCAAAACGCTGCGCAGTGCGCAAAGTCGCAGGGACCCGCGGTGCCTCTCGGGCTTCTTGATATAAGAAACTCCAGCGAGCACCGGTAGCTTCTTCGAAGCTGGAAATCATGCCGGAAGCGTTATATCGAATACGAAGAGTTCGCCCTAATGGGTCAATGATCTGTGTTACGCGCCCAGCACCATCACGTACCAGAGTAGTTGTGTTTCCCACACCATCCGTCATGGTCTTCAGATCCCCATGAATGTCATAGGTCATGACGGTGCACACCCCGGTGGGGTCTATGGTCTCCACAAGCCGACCGTGCTCATCCCAGACCAACTGGGTTTTCGCACCGTTGCTCTCAATAACGGCTGAAGGATTGGGGTTAACTGAATCTGCGTATTCATAAAAAGTAGTTACAGGAGTACCCAAATTCCGTACATCCCTGGCATCACAGATCGAAACCCCGGTGACGCGGTTACACTCATCCCAACTGTAGGTATAGTCGGTTCCCTCCGGGGTACGTTCGCGGACTAGCCGGTCATGCTGGTCGAAGGAACGGCTGGTAATAGAGCCATCACGATCAGTAATACTGACTCGATTATCGCCAGTTCCGTACCGAATGCTGTAGCGTTTCCCGTTCCCATCTGTAACCCCCGTAAGACGCCCTTTAGGGTCGCTATAAAAAATGTTAACCCTTAGTCCGGTCTCAGCCTGAGCAACAGTTGTTACGCCTGCATCCGTATAACTATAAGAAATATCGTCATCATATTCAGTGTGCTGATGTATCACACGCCCGTTGTCATCGTAGGTATTCGTGACCTCAACGTGTCCGTTAACATCGGCCACCTCATGGATCAAATGCTCCGGGGTGTGGGTATACGTGCGGGTACCATTCATCTTCTCCGCGGCGTAGAGGTGACCTGAGGCGTTCTCCCCTTCAGGCACGTAACTGTAGCCAACGGCAGTTTGGGGAGTACCCGCACTTATACCCGCAGTATTGTACGTATATGCTTGCGCGGGGCGTAATCCACCAGTGGAATCAAGCTCGTAATCTATGTGAATAGCCCGATGCGCCACAGGATGCACGAGGTCTGTGACAATACGTTGAGGTGCGCTCTCAAACTCAAACGTTGCAGTAGCGTACACAGGAACCATCGCATCGCTCAAATGCCCGACCGCAGTACCCACCCAGACGCCTGCCGAGTTATATATATGGCGCGTATGTTTGTTGTCTTCAATGACCCAGTAATGTGATGTGAAGGTCTGCTCTCCACGTTTTTGCGAGAAATCTACCTCTTCATGCGAGTTTTGGGCAAGTTCTTTCTCGCGGTTATGCACCTGCTCGAATGCCTGCTGCATTGCCTGCATGATCCACTCATACAGTTCGTCGCTAGGCAGTACTTTGGTGAGCCACCAGGGTTCCTGCGGGGTGCGGTCATACCCATCACCCGAACGACTAAAGTGCAGAATACGCCCGTCTTTGGTATACCACTGAGCATTTTCTGAGGTAAAGTCAATCCAAGTATCCAATGTGGAACACCACCCGAGCCCAAAAATTCCTGAAGGAATTGCCTCTGGATGTACCACCGCAAAACTGTTATACATACGCTCCAGAGATAATGCAGTAGCGGCAGTATTATCAAAAGCTAAATCAAGCTCATACTCAATAAAGTTACCTGTTGCAATATTAACTGGATCATTCAAGTAACCCGAGCTAGGATAAGCTCCCGAAATACCTGCCGAAGGTACATAAGGAAGCATATGTTTTGTTGGGAGTTTTTTAAGGTCTTGATCGTTTACAAATATACTGCTCTCAACAGAATGCAGAACTCGAGGGTCCGAAAGATTGGGATTTGTTTCGCTAATCTCCCCCTGGCTACCAGCTTTCCAGAGCTCTTCCCCAATCTTTCCAGCACGATACGCCTCCACAAGGTTATCTTGGGACCAGACATAAACAGCGGCGATGAGGCTTTCTGCATTAAATTCTCCCCAATCGGTACCATGCCTAAAAGCTTCATAAGAGGACTTCATCGCGTTATAGTCTTGCTCCACACGAGGATTCATACTCTTAATCATGTTGTAATACTTAATAAGATGCTCAGGAATACCCGAAACTTTTCCTTGAGCTAACTCATTCATATTTATATCGTCTTCATTTATCTGCTGAGAAATATATTTCTCAGTTGCAGGACCTTCTCCACCACAGGTAGGAAAACTTGTCCCAACTTTTAAGTTAGCTCGCGTATAGTCAACTTTTTCATTGAACTTCTTTATAGAATTTGAATTATAGACTTCATAATGAGGACGAGGCTGTGGTTCAGGCTTAGGAGGCATAGGATCTGTAGGATTTAAGTGGCGATGCTCCGGCTTCACAGGTTTAAGAGCCCCATGATTCGCCCTGAGATTGTGGTTCATATTGTCAAGGGACTCTTTCATGGACTCCCACTCAGTAACTTCTTTACGAATACGAACTTCCTCGTGGGCGGCAGCAATATATTTTTTCATATTATCTTCGGCGTTCCGAAGGGACTCGATGAGCTCTGCTCCCATCTCAATGAGACTGTCAGCATTACGAGAGAAGAGACGCCCATAACCACCCTCAAGCTGCGACTTTGCATATTCTGTGACTTCATTTCGGTCACGTGCCTGGTTTTCAAGGGTTGTCTTGCAGGTTCGGAGAGCTGCATGAAACTTCTCAGCTTCCTCAAAATCAAACTTAATCGAGTTGGTATTTGCATGCATGGGCTTATATCCCTCTTCTCTCTATCATCAGTCAACGAAAACCGGGCACATGACATCTTTGACAGCATTCCAGCGGTTGACCGGGTAGATATCTCAGGGTAGCTTGAGGACGGCTCACAGTGGTTGGTTGTCCTCAAACGTATGCCATACACCGTTCGGTATCACCATTATACGAAGGTCTCCAATAAGAACCCAGAATATTCGTCAAATATTTTAATGACCCACAATTACTTTCTTTGTAATCTTTTTGGGTCTTTGGGTGAAGCTGCTTCTCATAAAACGTGTGGACGGGGTTACACAACCCCGTCCACACGTTTTATGAACTTAAATTTCCAAAACTACTGCAGTATTCCGTTATCCACTGTTATCCCGATTACAACCCCGAATATGAATGCAAACCCGAGAAGAAAATATTCACGACCGTGAAATTAAAGATAATGCATGCATAGCCGATAATAGACAGCCATGCCGAGCGGGGGCCTGCCCAGCCGCGGGTGGCGCGCGCATGCAGATACGCCGCATACACCACCCAAATCACGAAGGTCCACACCTCTTTGGTGTCCCAGCCCCAGTAGCGTCCCCACGCGTGATTCGCCCAAATCGCACCGGCGGCAAGCGTAAACGTCCACATCACAAACGCCAGCGCGTTCATGCGGAACGCAAAGTTCTCTAGAGCCTGAGCGCTCGGAACCAAGCGCATAAACGCCCATCCGCCCGATTTACCATTCAGGATGCGCTGCTCGCGCCTGGTCTGCACCAGCTGCAGTACAGCCATCGCGAAGGTAATCGTGAACACCCCGGATGCTAACACCGCAATCGATACGTGAATTACCAGCCAATAGCTTTGCAGCGCAGGCTTCAAATGCCCCACCGGCGTGGGGAAACCAATTGTGGCGGCGCACAGCATAATGAGCACAAGCCCAGACACCAGCGTGCCCACGAAGCGCACATCGCGGAACATGAGGGTTATCAGAAACACCGCAGACACCATGAGCGCGCCTGTGGTGCAGAACTCGTACATGTTCCCCCAGGGCACGCGCTGCGCTGCGATACCGCGCATTATCACGGCGGCGGTGTGCACGAGAGCGGCAAGCACCATCACAACCACGGCGATGCGCGCGGCGGGGCGGCGAACGCCCGTGTACAGCATCGCAGAATCGGCTACCTCACCTTCGAGAGCCCGTGCGGCAGCACCCTTATACCCCATGCCGCGTTCGCCGGTGCCCTGTTCGGTCCCACCCGTGCGAACCGTATCCGCAGAGGTATTCGCCGTCGCGGATGCGCCAGAAACAGCGCCCGCACCAACTTTGATCTTCGCCTTGACGGTGGGTTTTTGTGCAGTACTCTCAGGGCGCCCTTCCAGACGCCGTGTCACGCGCGAGTTTGCCACCACATCGGAGGTGAACGCAATAAAAACGACGGTGTAAATCAGCGCCGCAATGTACATAAATAGTTCGCTGGAGCGCGCTAATGAGTCGTTCAGCATCGGCTACTTACCCTCGTTTTCATCATGGTTATCATCATCAAATTCTAGCCCCCAAGCGGCGGCGAAAGCATCGGTAAGGCGTTCGGCCTCGTTCGCAAGGCGCGGATCTTCCCCGCGTGCCAGCAGACCGTATTCGACCACAAGCACGCCATCGGCGGTGTGGGCACGCACCCATACACGGCGGCGCGCCACGAAAAGCGAGACGATAAGCCCGGCGAACGCGACCACAAAGGAGTACAGAACAATATTCTGCCCGGGGTCGTGGCGCACATCCAGACCGACATAGCGTTTATACCCCAAGAACTCGATCTTTCCCTTGTTATCGGGCAGCACAGCTTCGGGGTTCTGCGCGCTCAGCACAATACCGTTGCCCTGTGCCATGGAGTTCAGCTCTTGCAGTTTAGAGGTATCGAGTACGTACACATTCTGCGGCTGCCCTGAGTTGAGCCCCAGATCGCCCGAATAGGACTGGAAAATCAGCATGGGGTTTGCGGGGGCGGAATCTACCGAGTGGGGTACGGTAGTGCCGCGCGCATAGTCGCCGGTAGGCAGGAACATGCCCACAAAACCGAGCTGGCTGGGCTTGGCGTCCGGAACCTTGAGCACCACCGATGAGGTGTATTTACCGTCCGTGGTAATTCCCACCACGGCACCCTCATAGGCAACTTTACCTTCGCCGTCCGTCACTCGCACCACGGGCGCATACCCATTACCCGAGAGGAAAATGCTGGTACCGCCAATATCGACCGGTTCGTTCACCTTGAGGGTCTTCTGTTCGGTTCCGCCCTGCGGGTCATGCACCGTCAGCTCCGCCTTATAGTCAAGGTCTTGCCCGTAGGTGTGGCTGTCTTGCTGGCGGTCGTAGCGCACCTGAAAATTATTGAGCGTCACCGCATACGGGGTAAGCCAGTCGGGGTTGTAATTCGTGCCGGGAGTAAACGAATCGTAGCCAATCAGCGAATTGACGAAAGTTTCATCCTGAACCAGAATTTTTTGTCCGCGGTATCCATAGAGCGAGCCGAAGGCGACCCCTACCAGAATGCCAATCATCGCCACGTGAAAGAGAATATTGCCGATTTCGCGCAGATACCCGCGCTCGGCACCGACCGAGTAGTGGTCGTTCTCTTCGTCCCGAATTTCAACTCGGTAGTGGCTCTTTTTCAGGATGCGCGCCGCATCCTCAATCGCACCCTTGGCGCTCAGGTTCAGCCCGGCATCCGCCACGGGAATCTCAAGCTGACGGTGCACCGGCATACGGGAAAGGTTTCTGGGGGTGCGTGCCGGGGGCTTACGCCAGTCTTTCGCGTGTTTGATGGCTCGCGGGGTTACGCATCCGATCAGCGAGATAAACAGCAGCAGATAGATGGCAGAGAACCACGCCGAGGAGAACACATCGAAAAGCTGAATTTTATCGGCAAATTCGCCCCAGCCGGGATGGTTCTTAATGTAATCGGTAACCTTGGTAGGGTCTTGGACACGCTGCGGAAAGATCGAGCCAGGTACCGCCGCTACCGCCAGCAAAAGCAGAAGCATGAGCGCCGTGTTCATTTTGGTCAGCTGAGTCCAGCACCAGCGAAGCATACCCACGAACCCGAGGGCTGGCGCATCCTTGCGCGCTGATTTACCGGTTTTCTTGGTCTTCTCGGATGCGTTCACGGCACGCCCAGCATCTGCGGTTTTGCCCGTCTTGCGGTTTGCGGTGTTTGTATCCTTTGCCTCTGTTGAAGTGTTTTCATCATCGCTGTGTTCGGAAACCATGACAGCCCTCCTTTCTTAGATCGGTAGTTCGTAGGCGGGTAATGCCGCCTGTATCCATGACATCAGCTCGATCCACAGCCCCGTCATGAGCAGTACCCCGATCAGGATGAGTACGACACCACCCACCCGCTGTATGCCCAGGCGATGTTTTCGCGCCCACGCCAGGGTGCTCACTCCCCTGCCCATGCCCCATGCCACGAGCAGAAAGGGAACGCCCAGACCCAGACAGTATGCGAGAGTCAGAACGACTGCCTTGCCGGTGCCGGAACCGCCCGTATATACGAGGGTCTGCACGGCCGCGAAGGTCGGCCCGATGCAGGGTGCCCACCCCAACCCGAAGGTTATACCCAGAATCGGTGCACCCCACAGCCCGGTGATCGGGCGGCGATGTAGGCGTTTATCGGTCTGAAAGATCGAGAGCCCGCCCAGAAATATGACTCCCATGAGTACGACCAGCGCGCCCAGAATCATCGTGACCCAGGACTGCCCCTTGAGCCAGGGTGCGGCGCCGAGCTGGGCGAGGACAACCGAGAGAAGCACGAAAATGGTGGAGAATCCCGCAATAAACAGGGCAACTCCGGCGAGTAACCGCCAGGTGGCTTTGCGGCGAGTTACAGCATACTCATTCGGCGCCTGAGCTTTACTCTCTGCTGTTATAGGCGCAGAAGCGCTGTGATTGTCTACTACATCCTGTGTTTGCGGCACCGTTGGCGCTACGTGCCGCGCGGCCGCCGGGTTCACGAGGGCGAAAGTTTTCGCATCCACGGGCTCCGCCGTATGCCCATCAGCTTGTGATGCACCCGTTACCGGTATATTCGCCCCGGCCAGTCCCGCAACATATCCCAAATACCCCGGGACCAGGGGCAGCACGCATGGGGAAGCAAAAGAAATAAACCCCGCAAGCGCGGCAAGCGGTATCGATAGCCACAGCGAGCCGTCTAGCACGGTTGAGCTGATACTCGCCACGGGAAACACCCCTGCCCCGGCAATAGTGATGAGCGGCTGAACGGGCGTGTGCGGCACGCTAGGCACCCTTCGTCACGGTCTCGACGAGGGTTTTCAGGATGGACGGGTTAGCCTGCCCCAGCACGCGGGATGCCACGCGCCCCTTCTCGTCCAGGATCACGGTGGTGGGCACCGCCTGCGCGGGTACGTATTTGCTGAGCGAGAGAAGAACCTTGCCCGTAACGTCTTTGAAGGAGGGGTAGGTGACGTTGAAGCTGCGCTCGAAGGCTTCCGCGGTGTTCTTCTCGTCACGCACGTTCACGCCGTAAAAGGCGATTTTATCTTTGAATTCTTCGGAGAGTTTCTGCAGGTCGGGTGCTTCGGCGCGGCAGGGGGCGCATCCGGCATACCAGAAGTTCAGCAGTACCGGTTTACCGCGCAGGGATTCGGCGGTTACGGTTTTTCCGTCGAAGAGTTCGCCGGTGAAGGCGACAGGGTCACCGCGTTCGGCTTCCTGGTATTCGGTGACGGAACCATCGCCCGCGATATAGCCTTTGTTATCACCCGAATTTGCCTGTTTCGCTAGGGAATCATCGCTGGATGAGCACGCAGAGAGGAGCACAGCACCTGCGGCGGTGGCGCAAATACCCACACCCGTATGCAGAAGCGCGCGGCGAGTAAGTGGGGTATTTGGCGTCGTGGGTTTTGGCATAGGGTTCATGCTTTCCTTCCGTGCCAGCTGGTGGCGGCATCGGTGTGTGCGAAGGCCTGCGTTCTTAAACTATAGGAGACTAGCTTCCGGGAAGCTGAATCACGCCGCCGTACAGGGGCGAGGCGGGTTCGGAGTATCCGCTCACCTGCGGCATTTCATGGTCAAAATCCGTGCTCTTAAAGTCGAGGGAGGTGATCGAGGCAAGGTTACACTGGCGTGTGCGCGGGTCGTGCTGTAGCAAGCGACCTTCTAACCCCAGGCGGGTGACCCAGATGGGCAGCTGGTGCGAGACAATAATCGCTTGTGCGCCTTCGCCGCCTTTGTCGTAGGCGGTGCGTGCCGCATCCTGAATAGCGGATGCCATGCGTTTTACCTGGTCAAGGTACGGTTCCCCCCAGGATGGGCGCAGAGGGTTGTAGAGTTTGCCCCAGTGTTTACGGTTGCGCAGAAGGCCCTGCCTGGTGACATGCTCGCCCTCAAAATAGTTATCGGCTTCGATAACCCGCTGATCCGCATGTGCCTCCAGACCTAGCAACTCGGTGATTGGCGCGGCAGATTCGCGGGTGCGCAGCAGGGGTGAGCATACCAGATGCACAATCTTGGCACCGTCCTGCGCGCGCTGAGCAAACTCTTGGGCGCTCATGCGCACCATCTGCTGGCCCTTTTCGGAGAGAGCGTAGTGTGGCAGGCGACCGTAGACAATGCGTTCGGGGTTGTGAACTTCGCCGTGGCGCATCAGATGAACCGTAACCGTGGGCTGAGTAGTCATTCTCTCAGTTTCTCAGACTTTCGGCGCTACCCCAAAATATATTGCGAAGTGTCCGGTTAGCGGGCAAGTTTCTTGTCGAGAATCTTGCGCATGCGTTTGGGGTTAATACGCCAAAAATCCTTCGCTTCGCCGTCGATGCGCAGCACCGGAATTTCGGTCTCGTGGCGTTTGAGCAGATCTGGGTTATGGGTAATATCGAGCTCGGTATAGTCCAGCCCGTACTCGGCGCAGATTTCGCTCACGGTTAGGCGCGCATCCTCGCAGAGATGGCATCCGGGACGGGTCAGAAGTTCAATGACAGGTTCAGGCATAGTTCCCAGTGTATACCTGTGCAGCTTCTTGAGTTTCTACCGCGCGATCTTGTGTGCCCACGTCTGCACGCGATATATGTCTGATAGTTATGTTCCCCTATGCTCTATATTCTTGTTCGCATATATGCTCGGTCGGGAATATATACAGGTCACAGCGCCACATCTAGGTTCACGCACTGGTGCGCCAGAGGCAAAACGCCCCGCATCCTTGCGGTTTAACCTGCTGGATGCGGGGCGCAGAAGCCTTAATTACTTCTTATTGCGGCGCTGGTGGCGAGTCTTGCGAAGCAGTTTACGGTGCTTCTTCTTGGACATACGCTTGCGGCGCTTCTTAATAACGGAACCCATAGGATTTCCTCACTTTTCTAGACCCGGCCAAACCAAACCGGTTTGGTAGCTACCCGGGTATGTTTATACCGGTATAAACGCTCTAAAAGGCATTTTAGGCACAGCAGTGCCCGGACGTTTTGAGAACGCTACCTTCCTAGGGTACAAGGTAATAGCCTATTTTCACCATTTGAAAGGCAGAAAACCTTCGATTTTGCGAGCTTTCTCTCCCCTGGTGTCTTTTCCACCGCAGCAGATATACCATGAGGCGGCGAGAACCACGGGTACATAATCCCGAGTTCCCGCCGCCCCAGATGGTGGCGCAATAGCGCTAGTGGCGCCTCTTGCGGTTCTTCTTACCCTTCGAGAGAGCACTGGCGCCCTTAGAAGCACCGTTCTGAGCCGGTTTTTTAGCTTCGCTTGCGGGGTTCTGCATCTTTGCCTGCTTCTTCTGAGCAGCAGCCGCTTCCGCCGCATGCGCACGCTCGACAGCTCCCAGGACGTCGAAGCCCTCAAAAGGATTCGGAGCACCGTTAGCGTCTACCGCAGTCAGAGCCTTCTTGTTCGCGGATGCAGACTTCGAGGCGCTACCTGCTACGGGCGCAGGCTTTTTCGTCTCGGGCTTTTTCGAAGCCGGTTTTGCCGATGCCTGGGCAATCTCCGAAGGTGACGGGGCGGGTTTTACCGGTGCTTTCTCGGTATCTGCCTGAGCCTTCTGCTTGGGTTGAGATTCCACAGGCTTATTCTCGGTTTCGTTCACCGCAGGAGCAACCGGAGTCGAATCGACACCGCTCAGATTAGCCGTTTCCGGGCGGGCAACCGCTGGAACGGGCTGCGGTATGGCTGCAGCCGCAACCGAAACATTCTTTGCCGGAGCCTGAGAATCTGAATCCTTGCGATTGGGGCGTTTAACCGCCACGGGCTCAGCGGTCGGGGTCGGCACCGAATCGGGCGAAGGCTCGTCCAGAGTAATCGCGCTCTGCAACTCAGAACGTATCTCTTCCGGAGTTTCCTCCAACTCGACATTCGCCGCCGCCCTCTGAACGGGGGCATCCGAAGGATCTGCCTTCACAGAGTCAGAAGAATCCGTCTGAGGGGTCTCTATGGCGGGTTTCTCGTGCTTCGCCGAATCTACGCTCTGTGCAGGGGCAAATGCGGGCTTTTCCGCAGGCTTAGCAGACTTCGAATCTGTCTTATCCGAAGGTGCTGCCTTTGGCGCGGACTCGGCGCTCTTAGAAGTTGCATCACTCGATGGCTTCGAGGGTTTCGACGCCTCAGCAGGCTTGGGAGCCTCTGCCGCCTTCGCGGGCGAGGGCTCCGCCGCTGGTTTCTTCGGTTCTGTGGAAGCTTCCCGCTCTTGCTCAGCCGCCGAAGACTTGGAGGCCTCGGCGGAGGCAGCGGCAGGAGCATCCTCAGGCGATGAAGCAGAAGCGGACTTAGGCTCTACCTTGGGAGGTTCTGTCGCAAATTTCGCGTTGTCTGCGGCTTTCTGCTCGGCCGCCTCCTGCGCCTCAACCAGCTTGACCGCCTGGGTATGCGGCAAATCAAGACCGAAGTAATGGCGAACGCGGCGAATCAGGCTGATGCGCTCGCTCGCGGGCTTCTCCGCTTTCTCTGGTTTTTCGGACTTGCGCGGCGAGAACTGCGCGGGTCGCACGGGCGGCACGTTTCGGCGCAGGGGTGCACGAATAACATCGTCCTCCCCCTCAGCTTCGGCCTGGGTTGAGGTTCCGTTCTCGGCCTGCTGTCCCATAGTGCGCCACGGAATAAGGCCGGTCGCCACAAGCTCTTCGGCGGAGATTTTACCCACCGGAGCCTTCTCGACATAGACTTCCCGAACGGGTTCTTGTTCGTCGGGTGTCTCTTCAGCGTCCTTATCGTCGGTGCTTTTGGTTGAGTCTTCGTGAGAGGCAGAGTCGTCCTGTGCTCCTGCCGAAGACTTGGATTTTTCGGATCCGTCAGCAGACTTGTCGGGAGCCTTTTCTGCCGTTATCTCTTCAGCAGACCCTTTGTCCTGTGCATCGTCAGATGCAGACTCACCGGGTTCGTCAACCGGCAGAACGTCATCCTCAAATTCGGGCTGCACGCTCTCAAGCTGGGGTTCGTGCGCCGCGGTTTCCTCAAGGGGATCGATCGGAGACTCGTGGGTGCTCTCAACGGTTTCCTGCTGCTCGGGAATGTCAGCCGTGGGAGTATCACCCGTGTTCTCGGCGGATGCGGTTTCTTCTGCCTCGTCTTCCTCGAAGCCCACGGCCACCGGGGTTGGCACGCGCACCCGCCCTTGACGACGGCGTGAAACGGTGGTTCCTTCACGAATAATTTTTGGAAGCTGCGCGGCCGGAGATTTCTCTTGCTCAGCCTTATATTCTGATTCGGGAATATTCTCGTCGGTATCCTGCTCTGGTTCCGTTTCCTCGTGTTCTTCCACGTCAGCGTCGGATTCGGGCTCTTCGGAAGAATCAGTGCTTTCCTCGGAGTATTCCTCCTCCTGGAATTCCTCGTCGTCCTCAGAGGGGTCACCAGGCATACCGTTCGGGGTATTTGCCGCCTGATCCAGCTCTATGCCAGCCTCAGAATATAGCTCTTGCAGCTGGTGGGCAATCAGTTCGCGCGCGGTACGGGCATCGCCGTCCTTGACAGCATCTACAATGGCACGGTTTTCCACCCGGATGCGCGTCATCGTGCTGCTCCACAGCGGCAAACGTCCCATAAGCGACAGCAGTGAATCGAAGGAAGACTGGCGGATCGCAACCAGCAAGCCCACGACCAGTTCGTTACCCGCCAAACGCACCAGCCGGTGGTGGAAGGTCAAAAGCTGGTCAAGAAACTCACCAATACTCAGAGTATCGTCTTGGAGCGTCTCAAGGGCCTCATCAACCTCATCAAATGAGACCTTGTCGGGATCGATATTAGACACCGCCCAGCTCTCAAGCAGGATGCGGGTCTGCAGCATATCGCGGGTTGGGTAACGCGATGTAGACATGTGCAGACGAATGGGCCCCGCAGCCGCAGCCGCCGGTTCCTCATAGAGATAAGGAATGATCTCTTTACCGCGCCCAGAGTACAGGCGCATCAATTCCATATCTTCAAGGGTTTTGAGTGCATCTCGGGTTCGGGAACGTCCCACACCGATGGCGTGGGCAATCCGCTGATCGTCAGGAAGGCTTTGACCGAGCTGAATATTGCCTTCAAAAAGCTCGGTCTCAAGCCAGCGCAGAATCTTGCGATGAATAGCCAATGAGAACTCCGTTTATACGAGTTAGAGGTGGGATGCTATGAGAACCGTCGTGCACGCGTGCGGTCTATACCGCACAACACCACGAGACGTATGCTGTGAAATATCCATGTTACCGGCGCCTTCCGAAAACGCGTGAAAGCAGCCCGCGCGGGGGTTCTTTCGGGGTATCTGCAGTGCCGAATGCTGAGGTGTATTCCGTCTGTGTCTGGTACGGAAGTTCCTCGTTCTTACCAGATTTTTCGGATGCCGCACTCTTCGTCTTGTCAGAGGCATCGGCTGCCTCTTCGTCCTCTTGAGGACGGGCACCCTGCACGGAACTCATTTCCGGGGTAACGACGGGCAGCACCGCTGTGAAGGTCACGGAATCTGATTTGACCGGCGCATTCTCGGCGAGTTTAGCTTCTACGGCCTTAGCCTCTTCGGATTGTGCCTGCGTCATATTCTGTGCGGCAGCAGGGGCGGCTTCCGCTGGGGTTTCAGCACCCGATTTTTGCGGTTCCTGAGCGGTTGACGATGACTCTTCCACCTGAGTCGCCGGCTTTTTCTCGGGCTCCTGAGTTTTTGCTGCAGCATCTGTGGAGGCGGTACCTTTAGCAGACCTAACCGTTGCAGGTTTTACCGGTTCCTTGGTATCGGGCGAGCCAGCGTTCCCCTGACCTTTCTCAGCCTGCTTTTTCTGCGCAGTACCCTGTACCGCACGTTCCCCATTTTCCGTGCTCTTTTCGGCAGTGTCGATGCCGTAGCTCACGGTAGAAGATGTGCCGGGCTGGGCGGCGGTTTGTGCGTTGGTCGCAGCGGTTTCGGCAGGCTTATCCTCGGGTTTCTTCTCGGATGCAGCCGCCTGTATCGGGGATTCGGCGGGTTTCGCAGCCTGGGCTGGGGTTTCTTGAGAACCAGTGTGCGCTTCGGTTTTCGCACCGGGTTTTCCGGTATGCGCCTGCGCCGCCCGTTCCGAACCCGGCTTCGGGGCAGACGCCTCTTCACGAGCCAATTGCGCCTGAGGCGATTCTGTTTTCGCGGCGGTCTGAGCCTGCGGCGAAGGTGATTCGGGTTTCTGAGGCTTTGTCTGAGCACTCTTGTGAGCATCATTCACAGGCATCTGCGCTTCGACTTTCGCTGCGTGAGAGGTCTGTTTAGACTCGGCGGAGCTCGACTTTACAGACTTAGCACCCTCGGATTGCTGGGCAGGCTGCTGAGCGCCTGAAACGTGCGTGCGCTCTTGAGTCTGTGCTTCAACATGAGGCTGCTTCGTATCGTGCGAACGCGCGGGAGCCTTAGCCGACTCAGTACCCTTCACAGACGGTTCAGCACCCTTCTGAGCTGACACGCTATTGTCGGTCTTCTCGCTCTTCACTGCCTCCGGCTTTGCCTGTGCGGTCTTATCCTGCGACTTTGACCGGGGAACAAAGCCGCGAGCCTCGGGCGAGAACCCCTGCTGACCGTCATCAATTCCGTCGTCATACCCATAGGACTGCTGCGGTTTCTCCTGATAGGAAGACCCCGAAGGCGTGAAAGGACGCATGGGAATAAATTCGTTTTCCTCAACGGTTCCGGCGGTTTCTGTGCCCTCTTCCGATGCGGCGGGTGCCGCCTGCTGGGCAGGTTTTGACACGATGCGCGCAGCAGATTTAGTCGAGGTCTTCGGCCCCAGACCGGAGGTCACCGAGCTCTCGGCAGAACGTGCCTCATCATCAAAAATGGCGGGTTTTGCAATCGCGGCAGTCGTCGTCTTCTTCTTAGCCGACGATTCGCCCTCAGCGTGCGAATCATGAGCGCCAGTCTCGTGGGAAGCGCCCTGCCCATCGCGATCTTTCTGCCCGGAAGCCTTCTCAGCATCCCGCTCGCCCGAAAGGCTCGCTCCGGGCTTCACACCAGCGTTCGCGGAACCGGTAGAACCGGGGAAAGCCTCGAAACGCTTACGCTGCGAAAGGGTCTTGGATACACGTTCCTGAGGCGTCGGCTCAGGCTGCTCAACGACGGACGAGGATTCAACGGACTGGGCGGGCGCATCCGAATCCGAGGTCTTATCTTGATCTTGTACATCTTGAGCATGGGCAGTGGCAGCTTCACCAGCGGTTTCATCGGTGGTTTTACCGGTAGCTTTAGGGCGCTGCTCTGCATCTTGCTGTTTCTGCTCGTTGGTCTCAGACTCGCCAGAGTGTACGGTTTTCTCAGTCTTGGCCTCGGCGCTGGGCTTTTCAGTCTTTTCGGTTTTCGCGGTGTCATCGTCTGAGGACTCGACAACATCGACAACCTCAATCACGGAAGCCTGTTTAATCTGCGACTCCCGCTGTTCCTTCGTGCTGTGTGCAATCGCCTGTATATCGGCAACCCAGGCGGTGATCTCGTCAAATACTTCAGGGTTCAGCGAATAGAGGCGGCGCTGCCCCTCGACCAGCACGGTGACTGCCCGTGCCTCACGTAGAACCTTAAGGTGCTTTGAAATAGTGGGTTGACTCATGTTCAAGTGCTCAACAACGGCACCAACAGTACGTGTTTGTTCAGCCAGAAGATGAACGATATTGCGGCGGGTGGGGTCCGCGATCACTGAAAAAACGTCTGATTGCATATAGCGATTATGACATATTTCGGCGTATGCTCGATACCTGTTTTATGGGTTCTAGCCCGAAACTACGCGGTTTTTCGCTAAGCTTTCCGCGTATATTACCAAATGCTCATAATATTCCGTTCTAGCTATATATCGTTTATGGCATATACACGCCCACACAATGCATGCACCACAACAACCGTTCCAACATTATCCCTAGAAATACCTATGATGTTCCGCTCAGCTGCATGCCTGGGCGATACACTAGAGAAAGCTAAACATCCCCACCAAGACCGTACCCCGCCCAAACTCTGCGCACGATCGGAAAGGAGGCACCCGTGGGACGCTATCTACGTCGTCTGCGCGCGCATCAGCGCAAACGGGTGCGCGATTTTTCTGAGGGTCGCATCTCCACCGCTATCGGCAAAGTTCCGTCTACATCGCCGATGATGTATGAGCAGGAAGAGGTCACTCGCCGCTTCAACCCCTTCGATATCCGAAGCTACGAGAAGCTGCGCAACCTTATTGATACGACTGTCTTCTCCTCACCTTCGCGAACCGCTATCGCGTCCTTCTTTCTGGTGATCATTTTCTTCACCGTAACGTTGAGCCTGCCGATTTCTTCGGTCACGGGCGAACCTGCGCCATTTCACCATGCATTCTTCACCGCCACCAGTGCGGTGACCGTGACTGGTTTGACGACCGTTTCAACAGCGGCCCAGTGGTCAGTATTCGGGCAGGTTATGATTCTGCTCGCCTGTCAGATTGGTGGTTTAGGTGCGCTGACCATGACCTCGCTTCTTGCCCTGGCGATCGGGCGGAAAATGGGTTTGCGCTCTAAACTTATCGCGCAGGAAGAGCTCAGTATCGGGCGGCTCGGTGAGGTCGGCAGTGTGCTTCGTACCGTCGCTTATACCTCAATCGGGATCGAATCGACGATCGCCCTCGTTCTCACCCCGCGTTTTCTGCTTCTTGGCGAGAACCTGCCCACCAGCCTGTGGCACGGTATTTTCTACGCTATTTCGTCCTTTAATAACGCCGGGTTTACTCCGCATTCCGATGGCTTAGTACCCTATGGGCACGATTTTTTCGTACTCGCACCCGTCAGTATCGCCGTGTTCTTGGGGGCACTCGGGTTCCCCGTGCTGATGACGATTCAGCAGAAACCCTTCCGGCCCCGCGACTGGACTCTAACGACCAAACTCACGGTGACGACCACGAGCATCCTGTTCGTGCTGGGTGCTCTGCTCTGGGGCATAGCCGAATGGGCAAATCCGCGTACTATCGGCAATTACGGCGCGGGTGAGAAAATTCTCAGCTCGATTTTCGCTTCCATCATGACGCGCTCGGGCGGGTTCAACCTGGTCGATATGAACGATATTCGCCCGGTCACCGGCCTCATAACCGATGTGCTCATGTTTATCGGCGGCGGCTCTGCATCTACCGCAGGCGGCGTGAAAGTCACCACGATTGCCGTGATTATGCTTGCAATTATTGCGGAGGCACGCGGCGACCAATTTGTGATGACTTTCGGGCGCACTATCCCGGTGTCGGCGCTACGCATCGCCATTTCGGTGACGATGATGAGTACCGGAATTGTACTTGTGGGCACCGGAGTTCTGCTGGCGATAACAGACCAGCCGCTCGTGCGCGTGCTCTTTGAAGTCATTTCCGCATACGCAACCTGCGGACTATCAAATGGACTCTCCACGGAACTGCCGCCCTCGGGCATCTATGTGCTCTCCCTGCTCATGTTTATTGGGCGAATCGGCACCATTACCGCCGCCACCGGTTTGGCGCTGAGGTCTCGCCGCCGCCTGTATAAGTACCCCGAAGAAAGGCCCGTCATTGGCTAGTAACCATAACGCTCCCGTACTGATTATTGGGTTGGGACGGTTCGGTTCGGCAACCGCCGCCCAGCTTCACGCCCAAAATAAAGAGGTTCTCGCCATTGAGAAAGACCCCGAGATTGCGCAGAAATGGACGGGCGTGCTCACCCATGTGGTCTCGGCAGATGCTCGCGATATTGACGCGCTCAGGCAGCTGGGTGCAAGTGATTTCGGGTCTGCGGTTGTGGGTGTGGGTACCTCGATTGAGGCTTCCGTGCTGATTACCGCGAACCTGGTCGATCTGGGGGTTGAGCGGATTTGGGCGAAGGCGATCACCCCCTCACACGGCAAGATTCTAGAGCGTATTGGCGCGCATCATGTGGTCTACCCGGAGGCAGATGCGGGCCGCCGCGCCGCGCACCTGGTGTCGGGGCGCATGCTGGACTATATCGAATTCGACGACGATTTCGCGATCGCCAAGATGCGCCCGCCAAAGGAAACTCACGGGTTCACCCTGGCGGAGTCGGATATTCGCGCGAAATACGGGGTGTCTGTGGTGGGTATTAAGTCTCCTGGCGAGGAGTTTACCTATGCGGATGCGGCAACGCGCATCCATTCCCGGGATATTCTGATTGTCTCGGGGCAGGTGGATCTGATCGAGCGTTTCGCGGCCCGCCCGTAGGTTCTGGCTTCCCCTTCTTCGTCATAAAAAGAGCCTTTATTTGAATAAAGCTGAATTTTTAACGCTTTATTCAAATAAAGGCTCTTTTTATGTAGGGAGAGGTAGGCAGGAGGCGGGGGCTAGTCAGCCGTGTACTGTTCGCTCAGCTCTGCGGAGCGGGCGGCGCAGGCGCGCATAGCATCCTCGGTGAGATCGAAAAGTCCCTTGTCAATAAAGGTATTGATGGCGCGCTCCGTGGTTCCGTTCGGGCTGGTAACAGCCTTACGCAGGGCAGCGGCATCCGGGTTAC
>ERZ773213.468-NODE-468-length-23836-cov-11.858795_pt1 | contig 23836 bp, 20 predicted proteins | sample MGYA00580996_ERZ773213 | MGnify/ENA primary metagenome ERZ773213 (study PRJEB29015, sample SAMEA2738152) | human oral metagenome | biome: human oral; feature: human-associated habitat; material: saliva | place: China | collected 2197 ...
ATGATGTCAACATGATTGACCACTTCCACTTGAAGGCTCATGGCGAAACGACGGTTAACTACAACCGTGATATCGAGGCCTTCCCCGTCCTTCGTCGCCTGCTCGAGAAGATCATGGGAACTTCCCCCTACCAGTCGCCCACCGACATGGGCGTCAATATGGCCGGTTTTTGCATCAGCGACGACGAGGCCTGCCGCGAAGCCTCCAAGCAGGAAATCATTCGCCGCTGGTACAAGGCTTTGGCGCTGGAAGCTCGTGAAGACTTGCCTCCTGTCCAATCTGAGCGCGCAGCGCGCCTGATGACAGCCATGAACCTGACCAGCGAGGACCGCCCCGTTGTCGCGCCCGCCCTGAAGCGTGCGCAAGAGACCGGCTACCCGGCAGCTGCAATGGAACTAGCCGACGGGCGCATTGTTACTGGAAAGACCTCGGACCTGCTGGGGCCCTGCTCTGCAATGCTTCTCAATGCAATGAAGCTTCTTGCCGGAATTGACGATGATGAGAAGTTGCTCGCCCCCGAACAGATTGAGCCTATCCAAAAGCTCAAGACCGAGCACCTGGGCAGCCGTAATCCTCGCCTGCACACCGATGAGGTGCTGATCGCTTTGGCTGGATCTGCGCGCTCCAACGAACGCGCAGCTGCGGCCTTGAACCAACTGTCGAAACTGGCTGGCTGCGATGTTCACTCTTCAGTTCTGCTGGGCAGCGTTGACGAGGGAATCTTGCGCCAACTCGGCATGAATGTCACTGCTGAACCTGTTCACGCGACCAAGGGCGTCTACCACAAGCACTGAAAATGGATCAGGAACACTCACTTCCCAATCTTGGCTCTTTCCTCGATTTCGGCAGCGATTCCCAGGAAGACCTGCCCCTGTACGACCCAACTTCTCATGCGGCGGGAAACTGGGGTTCTGCTGTCGATAGCCGAGGCCTCGGGAGCGATAGCGATCCCCTGAGTGCTGGCGCAGCGTGGGTGCAGGCCTCGTCGCCGCAGAAAGACCCCGAAAGCTTGCTTGCGGGACTCAACGATCAACAGCGCGCAGCGGTCGAGCACCGCGGAGTACCACTGCTGATCATGGCCGGCGCGGGCTCGGGGAAGACTCGCGTCCTCACACATCGAATCGCGTACCTTCTGGCAACTGGCCAGGCTCGCGCCGGTGAGATTTTGGCGATTACCTTCACCAATAAGGCGGCCGCCGAAATGCGTGAGCGTGTTGAGGCCCTGGTGGGTGGGGGAGCGGCACGCAGGATGTGGGTGTCTACCTTCCACTCGGCGTGTGTGCGAGTCCTGCGCGCGGAATACCGCGCGGCAGGTTTGCGCTCGACTTTTAGTATTTATGATTCGCAGGATTCTCAGCGCCTGATTCAGATGGTGCTAAAAGCAGCAGATGTGGATATTAAACGATTCACTCCTAAGCTTGTGGCCGCGCGCATTTCTGACCTGAAGAACGAGCTCGTCACCTGGCAGGAATACCGGGATACCGCGCCGAATGATCCGATTTCGCGGGTCGTCGCCTCGGCCTATGAGGAATACGAAAAGCGCCTGTCGCAGGCCAATGCGCTGGACTTCGACGACCTCATTGCGCGCACGGTTCGACTGCTCAAAGACAATCCGGCGATCGCCGAGCATTACCACCGGCGCTTCCGCCACATCCTGGTCGATGAGTATCAAGACACGAACCATGCGCAGTACGTTCTGGTGCGCGAACTCGTGGGCACTGGGGACGACGGAGTAGAACCCGGTCAACTCACGGTTGTCGGCGACTCGGATCAATCGATCTACGCATTCCGCGGTGCAACGATTCGTAATATTGAAGAATTTGAGCGAGATTTTCCGGGTGCACGGACCATTTTGCTCGAGCAGAACTACCGCTCCACCCAAAATATTTTGTCCGCAGCGAATGCCGTCATTGCTCGAAATGAAGGCCGCCGCGCAAAGAATTTGTGGACGGCATCGGGAGACGGCGCACTCATCACTGTCGATGCAGCAGACTCAGATCGCGACGAGGCACGCTTCATTGTTTCAGAGATGGAAAAACTCTCTGCGGCGGGGACTCGGTGGGCTGATATCGCGGTCTTCTACCGGACGAACTCGCAATCGCGAGCAATTGAAGAACTCTTGGTCCGCCAGGGTATTCCCTATCGAGTTGTTGGAGGCACTCGCTTCTACGAGCGCGCGGAAATCAAAGACGCCTTGGCTTACCTTCAAGTGATCTCGAACCCTGATGACACCGTTGCGCTGCGTCGCGTCCTGAACACTCCCCGCCGCGGAATCGGCCCGAAGGCTGAAGCCGACCTCATTGCGCACAGTGATCGCTATGGGATTTCAATGGGCCTGGCCGCCCGGGATTGTTGGATTTCTCAGGGCCGAGGCCTCGGAGAAGCAGAAGGAACCGGCCTGACTTTGGCGGAACTTCCCACGGAAGAAACTGAGGACACGCGTGGGGGCGTGGCCGGGCTCAGCCCGCGCGCGGCGTCGGCAATCGCAGATTTTTGGGGACTGATCGAGGCCATGCGCCGCGCGGAACAAGCCGGTGCGAATGCCGCAGAGATTCTCGAAGAAGTTCTTGACCGCACGGGGTACTTGGCGACTCTGCGACGCTCCCAGGACCCGCAGGATGCCTCGCGAGTGGAAAACCTTGCGGAATTGCACGCGGTCGCACTTGACTTCGCAACGACCAGTGGGGAGGTCGGGCTCGCGGGATTCCTCGAGCGCGTTGCCTTGGTTGCAGACTCCGATCAGCTTCCCGAAGAAGAAAGTGGGAGCGGTCAGGTGACCCTCATGACGGTTCACACCGCGAAGGGCTTGGAATTCCCGGTCGTCTTCGTGACCGGTATGGAAGATGGGACCTTCCCGCACCAGCGCTCGCTGGGTGAGGCTGAGGAACTCGCGGAAGAACGACGCCTTGCCTATGTCGCCATTACGCGTGCGCGCAAGCAGCTCTATCTCACGCGCGCAGCTGTTCGAAGCGCGTGGGGAGCGCCCCAGGAGATGCCGCCCTCGCGATTTTTGGATGATATTCCGGCCGAACTCCTGGATATTCGCCGTTCCGCAACGTCGATGGAGCGCCTGCGCGGTGGATACGGCGGAGGTTCCGGATATGGTTCGGGTCGCGGCGGCTACTCGGGTGGTTCCGGATATGGCAGCGATTACGGGTACTCGCGTCGGCGAGACGATGACGGTGGATACGTTTTCGGCGGTCGCTCCGGCGGTTCCGGCGCGGGTAGCGACGCTGGTCCCCTTGCGGGCCGAGGCCTCGGCGGGTCGCACGGCACACCAGCCCCGCGCACGACGGTTTCGCGTCCGACCGGTGCAAGCACCCCCAAGCAGACCCTCAAGCCTGAAGAAACCCGGGTTGGGGATCGCGTGCGCCACGCAACCCTTGGGGAAGGCGTGATTATTGGCTTGGAAGGAGCCGGTGAGCGCACCATCGCGGAAGTTGCCTTTGCGTCAGCTAAAAAACGCCTGTTGTTGCGGATGGCCCCGATGGAAAAGATCTGAGGCGCTGTAGGCTTAAGACAGTAGCGCGAACGAGTTGCCGCGCGCACAAACGCCCCTCGGGCACAAAGTGAAGGGACACAATGGATCTCTACGAATACCAAGCACGGGAGTTGTTCGCTGCTCATGGCGTCCCCGTGCTCGCGGGAATCGTTGCAAGCACGCCAGATGAGGCTTTCGAAGCTGCACAGAAGCTGCTTGGAGAAAATGACCTCCTTGTCGTCAAGGCACAGGTCAAGATCGGCGGACGCGGAAAAGCCGGGGGAGTGAAGCTCGCTCGCAGTGCCGAAGAAGCGCGTCAAAAGGCCGAAGAAATCCTTGGAATGGACATCAAGGGACACACTGTCCACAAGGTCCTCATCGCTGCGGGCGCCGATATCGCCGAAGAGTATTACTTCTCAATCCTCTTGGACCGCTCGGGACGCCGAGAGCTGGCCATGTGCTCCGCTCAGGGCGGTATGGATATTGAAACCTTGGCCCGCGAACACCCCGAGGCCCTGGCCCGCGTGGGGCTGGACCCGAAGGTTGGAATCGACGAGGACGTTGCCGCACAGATCCTGGGTCAGGCTGGTTTCTCCCGCTCGATGATTGACAAGATTTCCCCGGTGCTCATCGGGCTGTGGGATACCTACCGAGGCGAAGACGCCACCCTGGTTGAAGTCAACCCCCTGGTCCTCACCGAGCAGGGCGATGTTCTGGCGCTGGACGGCAAGGTGTCGTTGGATAACAATGCTGCTTTCCGTCACCCCGAACATGCCGCATACGCCGATAAGTCCGCGCAGGACCCGCGCGAGGCCATGGCGAAGGAAGCCGGACTGAACTACGTGCGCTTGGAGGGCCAAGTGGGCGTGATTGGCAACGGCGCAGGCTTGGTCATGTCCACCCTGGACGTCGTTGCCTTGGCGGGTGAAGAGTGGGGCGTCAAGCCCGCGAACTTCCTCGATATCGGCGGCGGCGCCTCGGCAGAAGTTATGGCCAAGGGCCTGGACGTCATTTTGGGAGACGAGCAGGTTCGCTCCGTGTTCGTCAATGTTTTCGGTGGAATCACCGCGTGCGATCAGGTTGCTCGCGGCATCGTCGGTGCCCTAGAGACCTTGGGAGATGCTGCTTCCAAGCCTCTGGTGGTGCGCTTGGATGGCAACAAGGTTGAGGAAGGCCGCGCGATCTTGCGCGAGGCCGCACATCCCCTGGTGCACATGGAAGAAACAATGGATGGCGCTGCTCGCCGCGCAGCCGAGCTGGCCGCGAACGCCTGAGACAGGACGGAACTGACTCATGACAATTTTTATTGATTCCACTTCGCGCGTCATCGTTCAGGGAATGACCGGCTCCGAGGGACAGAAGCACACTGCTCGCATGCTCGCTGCCGGTACGAAGATCGTCGGTGGCGTGAACCCTCGCAAGGCCGGAACCACCGTGACTTTCAACGTCGAACCCTATGGACCTGGCGCGGAGGAACGCGACGGTGGCCAGATTGAGGTCCCCGTTTTCGGTTCGGTTGCACACGCTCGCGAAGAGACCGGTGCGAATGTCTCGGTCATCTTCGTGCCCCCGGCATACGCCAAGGACGCGGCAATTGAAGCAATCGACGCGGGAATTGAAACCCTGGTCGTCATTACCGAAGGTATCCCCGTTCAGGACTCGACTGCCTTCGTTGACTACGCACTTGAGCGTGGGGTTCGCCTGATCGGCCCGAATTGCCCCGGAATTATCAGCCCCGGACAGTGCAATGTCGGCATTACTCCTGCCGATATCACGGGACCTGGTCGCCTGGGTTTGGTGTCCAAGTCGGGGACCCTCACCTACCAGCTCATGTACGAGCTGCGCGACCTAGGCTTCACAACCTGCATCGGTATCGGCGGCGACCCGGTTGTGGGAACCACTCACATCGACGCGTTGGAAGCTTTCGAAAACGACCCCGACACGGACCTTGTCGTCATGATCGGTGAGATCGGCGGCGACGCCGAAGAACGCGCCGCAGCCTGGATCAGCGAGCACATGACGAAGCCCGTTGTCGCCTACATTGCGGGCTTCACCGCCCCCGAAGGCAAGACCATGGGCCACGCGGGTGCGATCGTGTCGGGTAGCTCCGGCACGGCCTCGGCAAAGGCAAAGGCACTGGAAGCGGTCGGCGTGAAGGTCGGTCGCACTCCCTCGCAAACTGCGCTTCTTGCGCGTGAGGCGCTGGCTGCTCGATGAGCGAAGACACCACCGCAGCAGAACGGACCACGGTCACAACGGTCTCGGCTCGCCCGACGATCCGCGTTGCCCTCCCTCAGGGGTGGGCGCGGGCAGTGCTCTCGGGAATCGAGGCCGCACTGCTCGGGTGGGCACTGGTCGTTGTCCCCACCTTGATCGCATATGCTGCGGTGGCGTCGAACCAATGGCTGGTGTCGACAACCTGGGAAGACGCCTTCCATTTCGCCTCTGACCTGTGGGGCGCTGCCCTTGGGGCGCAGGTGGTTTCCGGCGAGGTTTTCTATCGCGCAGTACCTCTGCTGTTTGTTCTTGTCCTGATTGGTCTGACCAAGCTGCTTTTGCTGCAGGGGCGGCGTTTCCCCGCAGCAGCGCAGTGGATGGCGATCCCCGGTTTTGCCGTGACCGCGCTGCTTTTGGCCGGCGGCATTGGCACGCACGTGCGCGTCTTGGGTGCATTCCCGCTGGCTATCGCGATCCCGCTCATTGCGGCCGCATGGGAAGTTGCGCTGGCTCCTCACAGCCTGGAATTGCGGCTCGACATGCCGCAGTGGTTAAGTTCGGGCGTACGCATAGGCTGGCGCGCCTCGTGGGTTTTGGCTGCTTACGGCGGGCTTTTCCTGTTGATTTCGGTGATCGTGTCCTGGTCGCGGATTCGTGGGATTCACGAGCTTTTGCTGCCGACCTCCACGATTGATTCGACAATGATCACGCTCGCGCAGGTGCTCTTCATTCCTAACGCGATTGTGTGGGCGCTGTCCTGGCTAGCCGGGCCTGGTTTTTTCATGGGGAGTGATGCTCTGCATTCGCCGGCCTCCGCACCTACCATGCCGATCCCCGCGATCCCGCTTTTTGGTGCGACTCCTGTGAGTGCTCCCGGGACCTGGGTGGTCTTTGCGCTGATCGTATTTGGCGTAGCGCTTGGTGTGTACCTGCGTCTGCGCAAGGGCAGTGAATCACTTCTTGATGACCTCTACCAAGGCGGAATCGCAGCTGTGGTGATTGCAGCCGTTTACTTGGTAACTTCCTTGGGCTCGGCCGTGGTTTTGGGAAATGGCCGCTTGGCTTTCCTTGGGCCCCGCATGTCCCTTTCCGCACTGTGTCTTTTTGCCGAGGTGGCGCTTGGGATCCTGCTGACCGTCGCGGTTTCGCACCCGGTGAGCGTGGCGTGGGCGCGTGAGCTTATGGGCGCTGGGAAAGCTCGGGTTCGCGAGCATCGCCATCACGAGGCCTCGGTTGGGGCAGTTGCGCCTGCGGAACTTGCCCCCGAGGTACCTGGCGAAGACGTGCCCGTCGAGGAAACTGGTGGCGATTCGGTTGAAGTTCCCGACGGTGCTGATGCACGTGAGGACGAAGTCGCTGAGAACGTCGCTGACGAAACTCAGGTCGCGGAGAACTCGAGGGATGACGCCGATGCGGCTCAGGCCTCGGAAGAAGAGGACGCTCCCAGCAACTAAACCAACCCGGGTGTGTGGGAGCGCTCGCTACTTGGCCTCGTCGAAGAGGCAGTGCAGCAGGTAGCATGGTGGGGTGACTTCAGCTGATCTTCATCCCGTTCTTGTTGTCGATTTTGGTGCGCAGTACGCCCAGCTCATTGCTCGTCGCGTGCGCGAAGCAAGCGTCTATTCGGAAATCGTCCCGCACACCATGCCGGTCGCCGAAATGCTTGCGAAAGAACCCGCGGCAATCATCTTGTCTGGTGGTCCCTCGTCCGTGTATGAAGAGGGTGCTCCGTCGATTGATCCTTCGATCTTCGAAGCCGGAGTTCCCGTCCTGGGGATCTGCTACGGATTCCAGACCATGGCCCATGCTCTGGGCGGAACCGTGGGACGCACAGGAACCCGCGAGTACGGACACACCGAGGCTTCTGTCTCCGGTGATTCCTGCCTGTTTGGCGGCACCCCCGATGACCAGATCGTGTGGATGAGCCACGGCGATGCCGTCCAAGGCGCGCCCGAAGGCTTCACCGTCACCGCATCGACTGCAGAGACCCCGGTCGCAGCTTTCGAATCCAGTGAGCGTCGCCTCTACGGCCTGCAGTGGCACCCCGAGGTTGGCCACTCGCAGTTCGGCCAAGACGCTTTGAAGAACTTCCTCTACAAGGGCGCGGGAATTGAGCCCACGTGGACGCCTGGTTCGATCGTTGACGAGCAGGTCGCGAAGATCCGCGAGCAGATCGGTGACGCGCAGGTGATTTGTGCGCTTTCCGGCGGTGTGGATTCCTCCGTGGCCGCGGCACTGGTTCACAAGGCTGTTGGCGATCAGCTCACCTGCTTCTTCATTGACCACGGCCTGCTGCGTGCGGGCGAGCGCGAGCAGGTCGAAAACGACTACGCGCGCGGCATGGGAATCCGCGTCATCACGTGTGATGAGTCCGAACGCTTCTTGTCCGCTCTAGCCGGCGTTACTGATCCTGAGACGAAGCGCAAGATCATTGGTCGCGAATTCATTCGTTCTTTCGAGGCCGCCCAGAAGCAGGTCATTGAAGAGGTCGGCGCTGCTGGTGGCGAAGTGAAGTTCTTGGTCCAGGGCACCTTGTACCCTGACGTCGTTGAGTCCGGCGGCGGCGAGGGTGCTGCGAATATCAAGAGCCACCACAACGTGGGCGGCCTGCCCGAGGACATGACCTTCGAGCTGGTCGAGCCCCTGCGTACCCTCTTCAAGGACGAGGTGCGTGCGGTTGGCCGCGAGCTGGGCCTGCCCGATTACCTGGTGAACCGCCAGCCCTTCCCGGGCCCCGGCCTGGGCATTCGCATCATTGGTGAGGTCACGCGCGAGCGCCTGGATATCCTGCGTGCAGCGGACCTGATCGCCCGCGAGGAACTGACCGCTGCTGGCCTGGACCAAGAGATCTGGCAGTGCCCGGTTGTTTTGCTGGCTGATGTTCGCTCCGTTGGCGTTCAGGGTGATGGTCGCACCTACGGTCACCCGATCGTGCTGCGTCCCGTTTCTTCTGAGGACGCGATGACTGCCGACTGGACGCGTTTGCCGTACGACGTGCTTGCTCGCATCTCCACGCGTATCACGAACTCTGTTGCCGAGGTGAACCGCGTGGTTCTGGATGTCACGTCCAAGCCGCCGGCAACCATTGAGTGGGAGTAAGTATGTATTTCAATCTCATCATTAGGGCTGATGAATCTTCAGCGATGCCTTCGAGCCGTATGTTTGAAAACACAGACCCTGAAATTCAGCGGTTGTTTGAGCGGAAGGGTAAACCTGATCTGAGAGCGCTCCGTGATTTGCCTACTATTATGGTGCAAGAGTTTGGGCCGGATACCGGGAAGCAAACTGCGCGTATTGGGTATATCGACTCTCCGTCTATGTGTCCAACAATGAAGAATCCGATTTTTTGTTTTCCTTCAGATTTACTGATAGAAAAACAGATTCTTGGGGATGAAACGTACACTCCGAATCAATTGAAGTGGGTAGGGCACCATACGCGCTGGACAGTGTTCGAGGGTGACCCGTATCGTATTTTGTTTGGAGATGGTTTTCCGGGAGCGGCGAAAGCGGTCCAATCTGCATCCGTTGATGAAACGAAAGCGGTCCAGTCTGCACCCGTTGATGAAACATTGATTGCAGTGATGATGCCTTTTAATAGAGGGCATCACTCCGTGGATCAAGTGTTTGGGGCTATTCGGAATGGGGTTGAAGCGGTAGGGAAGACTGCGCGTCGTGTTGATGAATTCAACACTCCAACCGATATTCCAGATGATGTTAGGAATCTTATTCGCTCTTCATATGGGGTGATTGTTGATCTTACTGATCTCAATTCGAATGTGCTGTATGAACTCGGATTCGCGGATGGACTTGGAAAGAAACCGATTCTGATCCATGAGGGTCCGATTGGCAAGTTACCTTTCGATTTCAGCTCGAGGCGTGTATTTACATATCATGATGATAAAGAGAATCTTGAGATCTTTTCGAGAAAACTAAGCGACATACTGAGAGAGCTGTAGGTTCATTGCGCTCATGTTTCACTCTGTTCTGGAGAGTGTAGGAATTTGTTCGTGAATTGAGTTTAAAGCTGGTGATCATCGCGGCCAGGAGGTCACCGGTGAACAGGCGAGAACGAGGGCCGGGCGAAACTTGTAGCCGCGGTCATCGAAGTTAAAGCGCACGTGCCAGATCTCCCATGGAGCGGGCGTCGCCTCACTCGGCGTCATCCCAGTCTCCAGGGAGCCGCGCGACTCCATTTGCGTCCAGGGTAGGGAGATAGGCGTAGCGCTCGAGTCCGTCAAACGTGGGAGCCTCGGGGCGTATGTCGAAGGGAAGGCCTCCGACCTCAATCGACTTGGTCAGGAAGATGTTGATCGCATCCGACAGGCTAACGCCCCAGCGTGCGTAGACAGCTGCGGCGTCGGTCTTGATCTGTCGGGGGTAGTGCCTGGATCCTACACGCATCACGAACTCTGTTGCCGAGGTCAACCGCGTGGTTCTGGACGTGACGTCCAAGCCGCCGGCAACCATTGAGTGGGAGTGACATAGATATTTGTCTCTAATTGCTTAGTTTATATATGAAGAAAATAGATAATGCTAAATTGTGAATTTGTAGGAGATAAAAAGTATGGATGTTATATACAGGAAGCAACGATTAGCACTTACACGATTTTGGGGCGACAATAGATTGTGTCTAAGGGCTACAGAACCGGAGCAAATAGAAATGCCTAAAATGCAATTTGTTGGTGGGCATCCCAATGAATGGTGCATATTTATTGATGATCTTACAGATGAAGAAAAAAGTGAAATTACAGATATTTATGGCAACTCTATTAGAATACAGGAATTAGATATATAAATCCCAGTTTTGGAACCTTCTACAGAATGAAAAATTTGAAGTTGCGGAGTAGTTAAAATTGAGGGTAAAAGCATTTGCATTGATGGAGATATCGGAAAGATTTTAGATGGATTAGGATAAAGGGAATGGTTGAGTGGGAGTAAAACTTTCACGTTGGTGCTGTGAATTCAGCATGAGGGACCCCTGAGCTAATGGTTCAGGGGTCCCTTGCATATTGGCGATTACCCAACGGGGAGTAGCGTCGTTCTTATGTGCACACTCTGTTTGTTCGAGGAAAGATCGGCATAGATCTACTCGAGTACATGCACGCGAAAAACGCATGATCCAAGTGGACTAGGAGCGGCCTTCAGTTTTTGTGTGCGGTGATCGCAAAGGCTGCGGGTGCGTGGTGGTGGAGGTGATCGACGCGCCCTGCGCCGGGATCCTGGCACGGATCAGGTGCGATAAACGGCGCTGGCACTGCCGTGAAGAAGCCTGTCAGATGGTGACGTTCCTGGAATATGACGAGCGGGTGTGTGCTCCCCGGGCACGTTTGAGCGCCCGGGCGATCCGCTGGGCGATCGGCCAGCTACGCTTCGAAGGAGCCACCATCGTGGGCCTAGACGTCTCTCCCGCACCCAACTATGAAGAGCCAATATGGTGCAGGAAACAGCTCGTGATGGTTTAGTGATGTGAAACGGTGGCAATAAAGAACGTTGAAATACACGAAAAATGTGGGGAGAAGTCCGCCTGTCAGCAAGAACCTCGACCTCTACCCGCAACTCCTAACAGGATCCGGTCTATGCAACTGGACCGAGGTGAGTGAATTACTTTTTCGGTACGGCAGTATGTAAGTTTCAAAGTAACGTGGGTAACGCTAAAGTCCAAAACCTGTGCCCAATTCAACGAAGAGCGAATATGTTTCGTGATCTGCAAAAAGTGTAAAATTACGAGCGTACTTGGACCCGGCGCAGCGACATGCTGCGCCGAGTTTTTCTATGAATACTCACAGGAGTTAGTTATGTTCGGATATTTCAACGTACCTGCTATGCGTGCCACGGCTGCAGTCGTTAATGAGATGCTACGCGATGGTGAGATGCGTGATAGTGAGGGAAACTTTGGCCAGGGCGGCCAGGACCACCCTGTGATCCTGGCCGCCTAAGATGCGGACTGCGACGCTCGGCGTCGCTGACTAGCTGTTGGTGAGGATCGCTGCCGTCATCGCCAGATGCCGATCGATCTGTTCATCCGCATCATCGAGATAGAATGCATGACCTTCATACTCGCTCACGAGCACGCCCTTAAATCCGCCCCGAATGAGGGTCCTGAGAGCAGCGGCGTAGGGGATCGTGGGCTCGGATAAATTCCCATGGGAATCCATGTCGATGTGGTAGAACTTCCCGTGGACATACTTCGTATAGGGAACCATGTTTGCAAATCCCTCAATGTCTGCTGGGGCGAATGACAAGTAACCGAACCACTCGGAAATAGCGACCTTTTCTCCTAGCCCACCTCCCATGGCGGCAACTCGTTCACACATTTCTTCTTCAGTTGAGCCGTCCCACCGATGCGCGATGACGTAGTCGAGTAAGTCGCGTCGAGCCCCGAGTCCGATGTATCGCTGGATTGCGATCTCAGTGGGGCGTTCGATGAACATGCCAAAGTCGGGGACAAGGCCGAAGGATGTGATGCCGTACCGATCAATTACCTCCATAAAGCCTGTTGTTGCTTCGTCGGTCGGGGTGTGGGGAGCATGGATCTCAAACCCGACAGTAATTCCGTACTGGTCGGCCAGGTCAGCTACACGAGGTACGAGGTTCGGGCTGAAGCCCGTGGCGCGAAGCGACTGAGCGCCAAGGGCGCGAGCAGTCATCATGTCCAGACGCATATCGGAAAGAATGTCTGATTCACTCATGCGTGCCCCAGTTACTCGTCCAAGGTCAACATATCCACCGTAGGAATAAATGTCGACACCATACTCATCTGAAGCTCGCAAGACCGCATCGATCTCCACCGCATCAGGTGTGGGATAGTTGCCAAAGGCCTGTGCGCCGACAAGTTCGATCTTGTTGATCCCCTTGTTGGCGACGTGTCGAATAATCTCAGCGTTATCAAAGTCTGCTCGCTCGATGAACTGCTGTGTATATCCGTAAGCGGAGACTGCTTGCTCAATTCCCTTGATAGTGGCCATTATCTGTTTCCTTAATCAATTCGTGTGTTCTGCGCACGGCGTCGGTGCGGACTGGGAAGATTCCTCTTCGCTGAGAACGTGCACGGCCTCGCGTTTGCCAGAGCCATCTTCTGCGATGATGAAGGTAGCCGAGGAAGAACCATCGAATTGGCCAAAAATCCCCGGAGCGAATTCCATGTATACGACACGTGCATGTAGCGTGAGATCGATCCTGTGTCGTCCTGGGGATAGATGACGTCCGAAAACGTGGAGTTTAATCGGTTCGCGAACGCCCCAATACTCAGTGAACGCCAAGGGAACTTGGTCGAGGCGAAGGTACTTTCCGTGAATTTCGAGCAGGATTGAGGTAGCAGGGACGCTCTGTCCATCAACTGCGAGTTCGAGATGCTCCACCGCAGATAAAGGTGTTCCCCGATAGTAGTTGAGGCCGACTGTAATGTCGTACCCCATGTCGGTGCTAGAGCAGTCTCGAAGCACTTGTTCGTCAAAGCCGAGCTTCATAAATTTGGTAGGCATTGTTACATTCCCTTGAAGATTAGTAAATGGTGATCATGCGCTCGAAGGCGGACTCGGAGAGGATGGGGAGATAAGATACGCGCAGTCTCTGATTGACGCGTATCTTGTGCTCTCCGGGAGTGATTTCGGGAGCTACAACAGTTATTGATGCATACTCGCCTAATTCCCATCGAATATCAGTGACGTCTGCGAGCTCAGGGAAGCTTCGAGTGACCCCTCTGTAGGTGAACAAAAGGTTTTCCTGACTGATGGGCTGGTCGTCGAGCCAGATCTGCGGTGTTTCTACCATGGATAGTCCGAGTCCGCGGTAGTAAGCGATATGACTTTCGAATGAGAACCCCATTCGTGTGCTCGTGCCATCTGTGTTGTGATTCGTAATGGTCTGGATGGAACCATCACGGATGATCAGATCGTTGAACATGCCTTCCTCCTTCAGTCTGAGAGGGTTCGAGTGACCATCGGTGCGCGCGTCGACGTATCGAGGAGTGCAGCGAGCATCCGTTGATGTTCTTGCACCTGTGAAACTGAATCGACGGTGTGTGCGTCTTCGATATGACGGTTACCTTCGTATTCGCTCGAGAGGTACCCTTCGTAGCCGGCATCAATGAGGGCTGGAATGATGAGGTGATAGGGAATGGAATACTCATGCCAGAAGTCAGAGCCTTCTGCAGGCACCATTTCGTAGAACTTTGCGTGGATGTGCTTGATGAACTCAGCGTGTTCCACGAGGCAGTGCGGATCGGCACCGATCATAAAAGTTGCGTTGCGGGCAAGCCCCAGCGTGAGTGGGTCAGTTCCCTTCCGTTCAAGCTGAGTAAAGAGTCCGGTGACGTCCCCATGCGCGTTGTAAGTGTCAACGATAACCTGTGCTGTCTGTGGGTCTGCTCCATCCCGCAAAGCACGATCGACGAGAACACGGGGAAGTCGGTGGACGAAGATGCCGAGGTCGGGGACACATCCTACAGTGTCCGTGCCTACACGATTGGCGACGTCGAGGTGTCGGAGGATCCACTCGTCATCGAATGAGAAAGGCGAGTGGATCTCGATTCCCATCCATACTCCGTGGTCGCGAGCGTAGGGAGCAGCGGCCTCGACGACCTCGGGCGGGGTATTTACGATGACACGGATGCCCTGTGCCCCAAGCTTCGCGGTATGCCGGATGTCGCGCTGGAGAGATTCGACCATTTCGTCGTGGTTGAGGGGGCGTGAAGTATAGCGCTTGGTGTCCAGGAACATGTCGTGAACCGTGGGGGTCGTCCCGTATTGGGACATGAGGTCGTGCCACTTGTCGTAGAAGGAATCAGGTAAATCGGGTGCACCGGGGAATGGGTATCCCGGCATCATCTGCTCGGCGAGGGTTTCGATGCCGAATGCGCCCTGAGCGGCAGCGGCGGCGATACAGCCTTCGAGGTCTAGTATTCCGCGGACGTATTCGTCTTGGTAGGAGTAGAGGCTTACACCTCGTTTTATGGTCATGATGTACTCACTCTTTTGCCGGTTCGTATTGGTACGAGGCCGGGGCGCGCCTGGGTGGAACGACAGGGAGTGCTTCCCTGGAACCCCGGCCTCGTATAAGAGCCTCAGTCGAACACCACAGGCTGTCCGGTGCGGGCAGAGGTGTAGATTGCGTCGAGGATTTCGGTGACAACGCAGGCCTGTTCGGCGGTGACGTAGGGTTCGGTATCATCGATGATTGCGTCGAGCCAGGCGCCTGCTTCGAGGCCACCCATGTATTCAAAACCGCTCATGGCGCCTCCGCCTGCACCAAAGTAGGCGGCACCTTCTTCGGGACGGGTTTTAACGAGTTCTCCACCCTGCACGTTGTTGAGGGTGACAATAAGGTCAGATCCGGCACCCTGGATAGTGTCTGCACCTCCTTCGGTTCCGCAGAGGGTGACACAACCTTCCCGAGAATCCTGAACGTTAAGGGCCCAGGAGGCTTCGACGAAGAGAGAAGCGCCGTTCTTGAACGTGACAAAACCGAATGCAGAATCTTCCACGGTGTAAGTGTCGGGGTCCCATGGACCGGCCATGTTTCCTTCGGGCTTGTCACCAAGCTTGTAGTTGACGACGCCGGTTACCGAAGCGATGTCGTAATTGCCCATGAACCAGAGAGCCTGATCAATAGCATGTCCTCCCAGGTCGATGAGGGGGCCACCTCCCTGCTTCTCCTTGTCGGTGAACACACCCCAGATCGGTACTCCGCGACGGCGGATAGCATGTGCCTTTGCAGCGTAGATTTCGCCGAGTCGCCCTTCGTCGATAGCTTTGCGCAGGAACTGTGCTTCTTTACGGAATCGGTACTGGAAGCCGACGGAGAGCTTCTTGCCTGTGCGCCGAGCTGTGTCGACCATCTTTCGTGCATCGGCACCGGTGACGGCCATGGGCTTTTCGACAAGGACATGTTTACCGGCTTCGAGTGCTGCACATGTGATCTCGCAGTGGTTCGTGTTCCATGTGCACACGTGGATGATGTCGATGCTCGGGTCGTTGACAACCTCTCGGTAATCTGTGGTCGTGTAGGCGTCTTCAGAAGCGGAGCCGTTTTGGCGTGCCTGGGTGCGTGCATTTTCGGCACGCTCTTCCTCGAAGTCGCAGAATGCGACGATCTCTGCGCGATCAGAGTGCTGCGCCATACCGACTAGGTGTTTTTGAGTGCCGATGAATCCCAGGCCAATGATGCCGACGCGAAGTTTGTTAGTCATGATGAACTCCCGTAGTTCGTAGTGAAAAGAACCCAGTCAGGGTTGTGAGGGATCGACCTCCGTCGGTCGATCATGGGCCCGCTGGCCTCATGTCTTTAGTCTGGCATCGACCAGTGGTGCGTTAGAAAAGGGGAAACTTAACTTTTGTTTTTTGGAAACAGAAGTCCCGGAGCGCTTCCGTTGTCGGTGGTGACCGATGGATCGGAGTACTCGTATCGGACTGCTGTGCTTGGTCGCTAACGTGAACGCCGCGAACACGGCCCTGGGAATTCGCCGTGTTCGCGTCGTTATCTACGAAATGAACGAGCGTGATATGGGGTGATCGAAAGCGCTTACCCTCATCGCTCAGGGTACGTTCTATTCATCGACCTCCATGGCGCGGCGTGCTTCAAGTTCTTCCTCGATGCGATCCATCGTCTTAGTGTCGAGCTTGTAGAAGAAGAGAGGGATCATGGCGACTAGGGCCAAAATGGCGGGAACGAGATTCGTGGCGATGTTGATTCCCTGAAGTGCCTGAGCGCTCTGTCCAACCTCGGAAGCGCCGTTGTATCCGAACCATCCGATGATGTACAAGCCAACTGCACCGCCAACTGCGGAGGCGATTTTGGTGGAGAGAGATACGGTTGCGTAACTTGTTCCGTCCGCGCGGATCCCGTACTTCCACTCGTAGTAGTCCACTGAGTCGGGAATCATTGACAGTGCGATCGGAGCGGCGTAGCCAGCGAGACCGTAGACGCCGGTGAGGAGGATGATGAGCGTAAAGTTTGAGGGATCTGCGAAGTAGATTGCGAAGAGGGTAATGGACGAAAGGCCGAGCGAGATAAGGAGCATGCGCGCTTTGCCAATGAACGAGGCAAACTTTGGAAAGATGAACTGCCCGGCAGTGTTGCATAGGGAGTAGACTCCGAATACCGCAGCAACCTTCGAGGGGGCACCCATGTTGTTGATGACGTAGAAGGCGAGTAGGCCGATACGTCCAAAAAGACCAATGAGGTTGATCAGGAGCATGGCGAAGACACACATGAGGGGCTTATTTCCGAACACTGCCTTCACAGTTCGTCCGAAGGGCACCTTGGTCTGCTCGGGAGTCAGGGTAATAACTTCTTTAGTCTTTGCGCCCGTAATGAGGAACATTGGCAGGGCAACGATTGCGAAGACGACCATGGTCCAAAGGAAACCGCTTTGATTGTAGGTCTTGCCGTCGCCCACACCGGAGAAGAATAGGATCAGAGGCATTGTGATGGCGCTGAGAAGGATCTGGCTCAGTCCCGAGCCGATAAAGCGGATCCAATTGAGGGTGAGGCGTTCGTCGGAGCTGTGGGTCATAACGCCCGCCAAAGCGCCGTAAGACATGTTTACGACGGTATAGACGAAGCAGAGGAGGACGTAAGTAATCCCGGCATACCAGATCTTTCCGGCGTTTCCGGTGGAGGGGGAGACAAACGCGATGATCAGGCAGAAGCACATAAATGGTGTCCCGAACAAGATGTACGGGCGGAAGCGTCCCCAGCGGGACTTAGTGCGTTCCGCTAGGTATCCGAACCCTAGGTCCTGAATGCCGTCAAGGACACGAGCGATCAGCATGATATTTCCTGCGGCGACAGGTGCAATCAGTGCGACGTCTGTATAGAAAATCAGGAGGTATGAGCCGACGGTGGTCCATACGAATTGGGAACCGAACTCGCCGAAAGAGTAGGCAATCTTCGAACCGAGGGATACTTCGGTTTTAGGTTTGGTCTTCATAGCTAGGTGTGCCATCACAGGCCTTTCTGTGAACGAGCATGGGCGCCTGTGCCCGCTCGCTTGGATGCTAGTCAAGGCCACCTGGCGGCATCGCCGAAAGTGTGAACGCGTAACTTTTGTTTGTCCCGGACAGAAGTTGGATGCTGATGGCATATGAACAGCAGACCTGAGTGTGATCTGTGACAGACTATCAAATATGACCAGGCATACAAATAAGGCTTCTCGAGAGGTTGATGAACACGAAGGGGCGCCAACTACGCTCTACCTCAAACAACTGTGTGACATTCTCCGAGTACTTCGTGATTCCAACGAGGGGATGACAAGGCTCGACTTGGAGCGACGCTTATCGATTGGACGAAATGCGCTCGAGGCGAGGCTAGGGATTCTGCGAGATGCACACTTGGTTGTGCCCGCGGGGCGCGCACTATCGACAGGTGGACGGGCGCCTGTGGTGTGGCGCTTCAATCAGGAGTCAGGCACGGTGCTGGTGGCGAACATATCGATCCGTACCACGACTGTTGCTCTGACATCGTTGGATGGGACTGTGCTGCATCGGGAGACGGTTGGTGTAGGTCTCTTTGGTCCTGAAGCAGGAGATCTACACTCGTCCCAACCTCCGATGAGTCCTCAGGAGGTGTGCGACAAGCTGATCCAGCACCTCGAAGTGTTGCAACGTCGGACTAAATCCGTGCAGCCTATATGGGGGCTAAGCATCACGGTTCCGATGCCAGTTGACGTTGCTGGAAGGATATACAACCCTGTGTCGCTAACAACCGGGGAAAAAGATATGTGGACTGCTTTTCCGATCAAAGAATTCTTTGCTTCAAGAATGAGGGTGCCCGTATGGATCGAGGATGAAGTTGATGCGATGGCGTACTGTGCATCTCTTCGTCCCGGTGCGCCGCGTGATCTTCTGTATGTGCGTTTTTCTCTTGGAATTGGGCTGGGTATTGTTTCGGGTGGCAAGCTGCATCGCGGAACGATTGGTGCGTCAGGAGAGGTTGCACATATTCAGATCGAAAAAGGCGGTGACAAATGTCGTTGTGGTCGTCGTGGGTGCTTGGAGACCTTTGTCTCAGGCGCGGCCTTTGAACATTCTGCTCGCAATCCCGAAGTGTGGATGCGATCACCGTTTCTATCCGAGGCACACGCTCGTTCGGGATCGATATTCATGGAGGATGTCTTTGCGGGGATTGCGGCAGGTGACGTGACGTGTACCAAGATGGCAGCTGATGCGGGGATTCGACTCGCCTCAGTGCTTGCAGTGCTGGTCGCAACGTACAACCCGGGCGAGATAGTGATTGGAGGGGCGGTTACTGCGTCGGGACAACTTTTCGCGTCGATCGTTGATCAGGCGATCCGACGCAAGGTACTACGAACGACCTCTGCGCGCCTGAGCGTGCGAATGGGGAGTCGTGATCAGCTTGATCGTTTAGTTGGTTCTTCTCAGCTTCTCGTCTCATCGCTACTAACTCCCGCGCACGTTTCGGGTCTGCTTGGGCTCGCGGGAGATTCAACGTTGCTCTAAAGGTTCCTTGTCGATATGTGATTCAGATCCAGAGACAGTCCGGGCCTCGTCGGCGAAAACGACGAGGCCCGGACTGGTATCGGTGGGGAATAGACCTAACTGATGGTGATGGTGCGTGTCATGGTCCCGCCGAATGGGACAGGAATGTATGCGACGCGGATTGCGACCTCGAGTTTGATGTCGTGTGTCCCTGATGAAAGGCCGCCCGGGCGCATGACACGTACGAGTGCTTCGTCGGCGTACTCCCACCGCATCGAGGCAACGGTCCACATCTCTTCAAGGGTGAACCAATGAGCGCCAGCATCGGCACTGAAGCGGATGGAGGAGGGATCGACCCTCTTGCCATCGACCTCGACGACAACGTCATGGACCATTGAAAGCGGAACTCCCCGGTAATAGGGGATCCGTGTGCGCATCTGGAAACCAATGGAAGTGGAATCTGCGTTTGTTGTCAACGTGTCGTCGGCGAGAATGTTACACACAGAATTGTCGGTGAGGATATACCCGTCGAACATGTCACTTTCCTTCCTCGATGAGTTCAGATAGAAAGCGCTGGTGTGCGCTTACTTGATCAATGTCGTGAATGGGCTCCCCAGGGCTCACGAATCGCTGGCCTTCATACTCGGAACATACGTATCCGCTCCAACCGATTGTGCGGAGGCGATCGAAGATCCTGTGATAGTCGATGGAGTATTCCTCACCATCATCGGTCATCTCCCAGAACTTCGCGTGGAAGCTCTTGATGTAGGGCTTGTACTCGTCGAGTACATCCAGACACGTGTTCTCGTAGCCTGAGCTCATCATGGCGTAGAACTGATCCAACGGATTATGGAAGAGACGTGTGAGTTCTTCTGGGAACTCGTAGGAGTCTTTTTCTTCTGTGGAAGTTGCCTTGAAGGCGTGCTTGGGATCAGTTCCTGAAGCGAAGATGTCGTCGATATAGGCAATAACATCTTGGTTTACACCTAGATCACGGAAGTAATTTGCGGAAACACGGGGATGACGCTGGCAGAAAATGCCGAAGTCCACGACGATGCCCAGATGGTCGCTACCGATTCGCTTCATCTCGTTGATCCACCCCGCGGTCAGTGGATGATCGAAGCTCATTCCGGCGTGGATCTCCACAGCCATAGTGACGTCGAGCTTCTCGGCGAGGTCTACCGTCATTTTGATGAGACGCGGATCGGTGCGGGAGACGACTCGGACGAGTCGAAAACCGAGGCGGTTTGCGAGACGTAGATCCGAGGATAGGAGCTCAGCTTGTTCTTCAAGAGTGAGCGTGCGGTTCCGATACAGGGTGGAATTCACGAAAATGTCGTTGGAAACTAGATCCAGAGGGTGTCGCTCGATGATCGCATCCCACTCGCGCAGCGTATTCTCGCTAGCATTTTGCGCGCCTGTGAGCATTTGATCGGAGAGGAATTCGATACCCTGAGTCCCCATCTGTTCGACGGCTGCGATCGTTCCTTCGAGCCCAAGGCCACCTCGCCCGTACGCGTCTTGAAGGCTGTATAGGGAAACTCCTCGTTTAATTGATGTCATGTGTTTGCTCTCTCCTTCGTTGGAGCTGAGAGCGTGGCCCTTTGATCATTGCCAATGAGCATGTGGATTCATTCTGTTTCATTGGCTATAGATTGTGTCTCCCACGCTGCCGGGTGTGTCACCGGCACGTTGAACTCTATGCGAGGAGATCACGCAGCTTCTGGGATCATAACCCCACTTTTGCATGAAGAATGCAAAAGTGGTCTGTTGGCGCCTCCTGCCGCTGCCGTCATGCTTCTATCGTTGGGGCATCGCCGCCTCATCCGTCCGCGTCGAGGCAGACGCAGTGGGGGAGCGAGTGCTGATCGTGGACTCGTTAGCGCGGAAAGACAAAGAAACTAGGAGGTCACCGATGACTGATACGTTCGCAATTGTGGGATACGGGACGCAGGGGGTCTATCACACCAAGAACCTTGCCCAGATCGGTGGTGCGGAGGTGAAGGGAATCTACGATATTGATCCGCGTGCCAACGAGGATGCAGAGGCGGAAGGGCTCCACGTCTATTCAAGTTTCGAGGAGGTTCTGGCTGACTCGGATATCTCCTTCATTTTCATCTGTACTCCCAATGACTCACATCACGACTATGCGGTTGATGCTATGCGTGCCGGCAAGCATGTGCTGTGTGAGAAGCCTGCGATGATGTCCTCGGCAGAGATGGAAGATGTTGCGAGTGTTTCACGAGCAACAGGTAAGCTCTTCATGGTTCATCAGAATCGCCGGTGGGACCCTGACTTCGCTGTGATCAAGAAGATCTATAACGAGGAACTGATCGGCCCTCTAACATACATCGAGCAGAGGATCCATGGATCGCGAGGTATCCCCGGAGACTGGCGCCAGAAGCCCGAAAAGGGCGGTGGCATGATCTTGGACTGGGGTGTGCATACGGTCGATCGTCTCCTGCTGATGGTGGAGTCGCCTGTCACCTCCGTCTATGCGACGCGTTCCTTTGTGGCTGGGCATGAGGTGGATGATGGCTTCAAGGCGTATCTGACTTTTGCCAATGGGCTGCGCGCCCTCGTCGATGTGTCGACTAATGCCTACATCACGCTGCCCAAGTTCTACGTCCAGTCCGCGACGGGCACGGCCGTCATTGAAGACTGGGAGATGAATGGCTACATGATTCGTCGTACGGGTGCGCCAGAGGACGATGCGACGCCGATCCAGGCGGGCGTCGGCCTGACGAAGACGATGGCTCCCCGAATCATGGATTATGCGGCGATGGCCTCGACGACGCCGCCTGTGGAGAAGCTGCCGCTACCTAAGGTGCATACCGATGTCATGGAGTTCTATCGAAACGCGCTCGCAGCTTCCCGCGGTGAGCAAGAGCCGGTGATCACGAATGAATCGGTAATCCGTTGTCTGCGGATTCTCGAGGCGATCGAACAGTCAGATCTAACAGGCGAGGTCGTCCACCCGGAGCTGGCCTGAGAGCCGACTGGGGTACGACAAGAAGGAGAATGACGATGTCTCGAATGATCACGCTGTTTACAGGCCAGTGGGTTGATCTGCCGTTCCGGGAAGTGTGCTGTCTGGCGTCTGAGTGGGGATATGACGGGCTGGAGGTTGCTGCAGCCGGAGATCACCTCGATGTGTGGCGAGCCGCTGAGGATGATGCGTATGTGAAGTCTTTCAAGGACACGTTGGAAGAGTTCGGTCTCAGTCTCTACGCGATTTCCAATCATTCAACTGGACAGTGCGTATGTGATGATCCGATCGATTTCCGGCATCGCGGTTTGCTGTCGGCACGAACATGGGGTGATGGTGATCCCGAAGGGGTTCGCCAGCGCGCGGCTGATGAGATGAAGGTGACCGCAGTGGCTGCCGCGCGTGTTGGCGCCTCCGTTGTTACCGGTTTTACAGGTTCGCGTATCTGGCCATATGTTGCAATGTATCCACCGGTCGACGCCTCAGTCATTGACGATGGTTATCAGGATTTCGCGGATCGATGGAATCCGATCATCGATGCCTTCGAGGCTGAGGGTGTGAAGTTCGCGTTGGAGGTACATCCTTCGGAGATTGCCTACGACTACTGGACAACCTCGCGCGTGCTTGATGCGATTGGTCACCGTGAAGGCTTTGGAATCAACTGGGATCCGTCGCACATGATCTGGCAAGGCCTTGATCCTGCAGTATTCCTCGCTGACTTCGCGGACAGGATCTACCACGTGCACTGCAAGGACACACGCACCCACTTCGATGGGCGCAACGGCAGATTGTCGTCGCATTTGCCGTGGGGCGATCCCCGGAGGGGATGGGGATTCGTGTCAGCGGGACTGGGGGATGCTGACTTCGAGGCGTACTTCCGGACACTGAATGCGATCGGATACGCGGGACCGATCTCCGTTGAGTGGGAGGATGCAGGAATGGACCGCATGACGGGTGCGCCGCTGGCACTCGCTTACGCACGGGCGCATACCTATGATCTGCCGGCAGCGGCCTTCGACTCGGTGTTCAAGAACCGGTGAGGAGGTGTGTGGGGGTGGGAGCGTTGCGGGGCGGGCTCCCATCCCCACCGCGCTTAAAGCTGGCGGTGCGATCCGGCGCATGAGGGCGCTCCAGGCTCGGGAATTCTTTCTCCTGGCCGCGTACCAGCCCAGCACGTGATCGGGCGAAGGGCCATAACTGCAACAACGCCTGCGAAACGAACGTCCCCCGCCAGGCAAATCCTCCTGACGGCGACGACCGAGCAGCCAGGCCACGAACTCATTACGATGCTTGGCGGTGGAGTCTATTTCGTTCAGCGTCGTGATTTCGCAGGGTTTACACCGCCCCCTCCCCCTTCCCTCTGCCTCACAATCCTGGTTTAGCTCACTCATTCCTGGCCTATTGCCGTTTTAAGGCGGTAGGTGAGTGAGGTAAACCAGGAATGAGTGAGCTAAAACCGTTGTGGGCGAGCGAAAACCGTAGAACCGTCCGTCATGCACAGTTTCCGGGCATTAACCCTGCTCCCGGGCCTTTGAGCTGGGAATAAAAATAGGAGCGAATCCGCCAACACGGACCCGCTCCCTAAACCATAAGGTTTGCTATCTGTCTGCTAGTCTAACAGGCCGACTCTCTCTGTCAATTCCCTGAGAAAACTCAACGCGGCAAGAAACGAAGGTGCAGCGTCTTTCGTGTTGATTAAGTCGGAGTTGGCAC
>ERZ773213.476-NODE-476-length-23734-cov-7.289877_pt1 | contig 23734 bp, 26 predicted proteins | sample MGYA00580996_ERZ773213 | MGnify/ENA primary metagenome ERZ773213 (study PRJEB29015, sample SAMEA2738152) | human oral metagenome | biome: human oral; feature: human-associated habitat; material: saliva | place: China | collected 2197 ...
TTTTCTTTTTGTTTATTATATAATATAATAGAGCGAAAGGAGTTAATTATGATTAAAGCTTATTTATTTTCAGACATAACAAGACAAATAAATCATACTTATTATAGTTTATATGGAACTTCAACTGGGCCATCTAAATTCTTTTATAATTTAAAAGATTGTCAAATAAGGTCATTCTCACTTTTAGATTCCTTTATTTATGAAGTAGAACTATACCCAGAATCAATTGTTGGTTGTTTTGTGGATTATATTGAAGCTAGAAAATATAAAATTATAAGAGAAGTAAAATTTGTTGAATATCTAAAGGAAACAGATTTATCAGATGAAATTGCTGAAGAATTTAATGCTATTTTGAATGGTAATGACTTAGATTTGTCATTGATAGTAGAATTTCAGAAATTATTAGAGAAGAAAATTCTTAATCTTACTATATATGAAAGATTCAAATTTTTGGTTATATTAAATCAAACTAAAACAGATATTCCACTTATTTCACTTGAAGAAAATTATCAAATTTATTATATAAAGCTTTTAGAGTTTTATGGGATTCCTTATGATTGCTCTAAATTAAACTGTCATAAGAGTGAAATTGAGGAGCAAAAATATTTCGGCAATGCTGAATTTGAAATCCTTAATCATCAAACTGGCTATATCTATGACGCTTTGTTTAAAAATCCTTATTATGCTTCAAATCTCATTCGAGCAAGAAAGATAACACAAGAGCAATTCGAAGTATTTTGTGAAGATGTAGCAACAGGTGGATATATAACAAATCTTAATTCCTCTGCTTTGATTTCTGGTTATAAAATACCTAATCAATATTTAAACATCTTCTATCCTAATATTTTACACCTTAATTTAGAACCAGAGGTTATTTGTTCTTTAGCCAAGAATTGGAATACTACAGATTTAGTTGTAAGACTGCTTGAAAATAATTATATGATAAAAGGATTTGATTATAGCAATAAAGAGTTTCAAAAAATTATCACTGCTAAAAAGATTTTTCTTAAAGATGGGTTTAAAACTATAGAATTAGAATAAGCGATTCTAAGCTGCTTTTCTGAAAAGTCGATACATTTATCGAAAATCAGTTTTAACTGTTTTAGCGTTGAAAATATGACGATATAACAACATTCAAAATCAGTCTAAGCAATATAAAAATTATAAAAAGAACAATAAAAATATTTGACAAACTCAATCTTATATAATATAATAGAACTATCAAAAGAAAGCGAGGATTAAAATGGCTACTACTGAAGAATTACTAACAGAAGCTAGAGAATATTTTGCTCAATTGGAAAAACCAAATGAAGAATTAAATGTTGACTATAATTCTGATTATGTGTTATTTGATAAAATGGATAAAGAGAATCTAAATAAAAATGGTAGACGAGTATTGCTACTTGACCTAAATAACGGAATGAAAGCTGCATTTTTACTCATACCAGATATGGAGCAAAATCGTTTTACTTTATCTAAGATTAAAGAAACTGCATCCGTACGATTACTTACAAAAGAAACAAAAAATACAGTAAAACAATTTACTTCTCATAAAGGATTTTTCCCTACTCTAACTTTAGAACAACAAGGGGATATTACTGGAGCTGTTGTTAAATTGAAAGATGGTTCTTATGCAACAATTACTGAACAATTGGAGGTAATTAAATAATGCTAAAAATTAAAGAAGGCCGAAAATATTATATTGTACTAGGTGCTGGTGGAACTGGGTCTTGGCTTGCACAATTCCTATCTAAAATTGAAGTTCCAGTATACCTTATTGATGGTGATGTGGTGGAACCTAAAAATGTTCTCCGTCAAAACTTTGTCAATGAAGAAGTAAATATGAGCAAAGCAGAAATTGCTAAAAAATGGGATTTTGCTTATGTGCCGGAATTTCTAACTGATACTTCTATTATTGATGAAATTATTGCTCAAGAAGAAGGCACACCAGTACTTGTTGGTTGCTTAGATAATAATGCTACTCGTAAAATTGCTCAAGATGTATTCTACAATCCTAATTACAAAGACATTTTGTGGTTAGACGGTGGAAATGCAGAGCGACATGGTCAAGCTTATGTTGCGGCTAAATATGATAATGAAGTTCATTATGAAAGTCCTATTGCTCTTGACCCAGCATTCCAAAACTTTGAAGGTGATGAACGTAGACCAGACCAGATTTCATGTGCTGAACAATCGGAATCTGCTCCACAAAACGTAACGGCAAACGTTACTAGTGCGACTCTATTGTTTAATCTAATTAACTTGATTGAAGAAAATGCAATTTTACTTGGAAATAAATATATGTTCCAGACAAAGTTGTGTAGCATGACTGCTGTAGAAATTGTTTGACATTAAATAGTAATTATGATAAAATAAATTTATAAATATGAAAGGAGTTCATTGTCATGGCTTTTAATCCTAATACGATTGAATTTGTACTATACAAGGGCCAGAAATTCCCTTTGGAAGGTGCAGATTACAATAAAGTACTTGAATTGCTGAAAATTCCAAAAACAGCAAAAGTAGAAATTGTAGGTAATACTGTTATTGTCACTCGAAAAAGATAATAAAAATAGTTGACAAACACAAAATCGCTTGTTATAATGTAAATATAAAATAAAAAATAAAATTTTGAAAGGAGCTATTTAAAATGGCTACAAATATTTATGAAAACGTTACGGAGATTGTTTTCCAAAACAATCGCTTCCCACTGAATGGTGCTTCTGTTGATGATGTACTTGCATTGCTAAACGTTCCAGACAATGCAGAATTGGCAGTAGAAGGTACTGCTCTTCTAATTACAGAAAAATCTGGTACAAAGGGTGCTGACCCTGACCCAGAATTGATTGCTAAGTTGGCTGCTACTTTTGGTGGCGAAGCAATCAAAGGTGCTAGTGTGAAACTCCACCGTGCTTCAAATGGTAAATGGGTTCCAAAAATCCCTGGTTTCACTCTTGATGAAGTTGCTTACTTGCTTGAAAAAGATGTAGAACTTTCAGAAGAAATGACTGATGAACAAGTTGAAATTGCTCGTCAAGCTCTTGAACAACGTGATGCTGAAATTGAAGCACAACGTGTTGCAGAAAAACAAGCTTTAGTAACAGAAGCTCTTGAAGGCTCAGGTCTTAACTTCACTTATGACCAATTGGTCTGTTTGCAAAAAGCTCTTGATGCTATTCGCTAAAAACAACACACTATTTAACAAAAAAAGAAAATCACACTTCGGTGTGATTTTTTTTATTTTTTAATACACTTTTCGGTTGACAAATTCATAATTGTTTGATAGAATATATAATATAATAAGAAAGGGGAAAATACAATGCCTATTTTAGAACTAGACGCTAGTCAATATGTGAAGCAAGGTCGAATTTTTAAGAAATTTGATTCTAATTTGCTTGATTCATATATGGACGGTAGACAAAATAACTATAATATTAACTTAGCAGAATTAGATGACCAAATTTCTGATGGTATCGTTTATGCTGACCGAAATGGTAAAATGATTTACAAATTTGGAGCTAAGAAAATTATTCAAACAGCAATCACAAATGGATTGGAAATTAGTGGGTTGTCTAAGGATTTAGAAATGAAGCATTATTCATTTTGGGTACCTGATTTATATTTTGTTTCATTTTACAGTTTTAATCCAAATGAAGATTTATATATTGCATACCGTAGCAAAGATGAAGAATTTATTTGCTTGACAAATATTTGGCCTGACGGTTCGAGCTATGCAGAGGATTATTTCCCTAATGGTGACCGATTAACTCTTAAAGGACTTTGTAAGGGTAGCATGATGTCAGATGTTAGTTCGAGCGATTATGATGCATGGAGAAATAATGCTGTCACTCGTGCTAGTCAATTTGTAAATAAATTTGTAAGTGCTCGAGGAAATTCTGACTTAGATTTTGTTGGTAGTGCATTGCGAAGCAAAGTACCGAGTCATAATATTAAAAAATGTGCAGTATTTCTTGGTACAATCACAAAAGAACAAGAAAATGTAAACACTTATGAAGAGTTCATGGAATGGACTAAAAATACAAAATGGTTAAAATAAAAGAAAGTGAGAATTAAAATGACAGAATTAGTAGAACTTTACTCATCAAAAAACTTTAAAGACAACTCAGACCGTGGTATGATTAAAACAGTTATTGTCGGGAAAGACGGTACGTATGAAGAACAAAATTCTTGGTTAGGTACTTCTCTGAAAAAAGTACATGATTATGGAGTTATTACATTCCCCGAAGTTACTGAATTTGTAAAAGTAAAAAATGTAAATGTTACAAAAATCCCAGCAATTGCCATTAAAACAGTAATGAAATGGTACAAAGACATTACTGATAAGAATGGAGAAGAAGCACAAGTAAACTTTTATCTTAAAAGTCGTAAATTGGGCGGAACTCCACAAGATGGTATTTACAAATTAACTTATACTGAAGAAGATGAATTTGGAATTGAAACAGAAAAGACAGTTAAATTAGAAGATATTCCGGGGCTTAACTTTTGGAATGATGATGTATTCTCATATACACCAAAACAAGAAAATTCACACGGCCAAACAAGTACAGATGACCCAATCTATACAGCTCTAAATCAACAATACGGAATGTTTTTGGAAACACATTCACATAACAGCATGAAAGCATTCTGCTCAGGTACTGACTATGCAAATTCTCAAAATGACGCTGTTCAATTGGTATTTGGTACATTTAAAGGTGCTCATATTGAAATGTATAACTGGATTACAGTAAGTCAAAAGCTTCAAGAAGGTTTTAGTGCTGAAGTATTGGAAAAATTTGTAGAATTTCCTACTTATTCTGTAAATACAGCAGAAAAGAAATTGAACTTTGATTTTTCTGTACTTTCAGGTGTTGATGAAACAATTCTTGAAGAATGGGATAAACAAGTTATCAAACCTAAACCTATTGTACGTTCATTTGGTTATGGAAGTTATGGTGGTGGATATGCTAACACAATTTGGTCTACTTCAGATACAACTCGTTCATCTTGGACTCCAAAACATGGTTCTACTGTAACCTCATACAAATCTACTTCTGCTAAGATTAAAGACGCTGTTGACTCAGCAATCGTCAGTCTTTTAGAAATGTACGGCCCAGAAGCAGAAACAGTAATTGAAAAATTAGTAGCGATTTACAGTACAGGTATTTCTAATTCTACTTATGTTAGAATGGAAGAAGCTGAGATTGAAGATGAAATTATCACTCTTGTATCTGATGCAATTGATGAACTTTTCTAAACTCTAAATTTTGAGAAAAGTTATCCAAAATTGGATAACTTTTTCTTGATTTTTTGAGTATTATATTATATAATAGAATTACCGAAAGAAAGGTAGGACAATATGAAAAAAAGATTAGAAGTAAAAATCATTGATACTGCAAGACGATTAAATAGAAGAGTCAAATCAGAATATACTTTATTAAATCTAAATAACATCTTTACAGGTACAGAAGAATTTGACTATGTTGCAGCTGCAAAATTAGGTATTCTTGATAAATATAAAACTATTCTTGAAACTGGTGTAATTGCTGATGTTGATAAAAGTTGGGCTTCAAATAGTGTCTTAGGAAAGATTGTTGGTAATGATAAAATCGTTAAATTAGTAAATGCAGAACTTGCTGAATTATTTCCAGCGGACGTATTTGAACAAAGTGAAAATAGCACTTATTTGAAATTTAATCCAAAAAATGCTGATAAGATTAGAAAGATTGACATTATCACATGGCTTCGTACTCAACCTAATTTTTATAGAGATGGTTCAACTTATGGATTGTCAACAAAAGTCAACGGAGCAACTTATCATACGAAAATTCTATTTTAAGGGGGAAGCAAAATGAATGAATTTCAAAAACATTTATTCAAGTTAAATGAAGTTAAATTTTCTGATTATAACTTGAATTATATTAACAGTAATAATGAAGATGAAGAAGGTGTGATTGTTGTAGTCACAAATGACTTCGAAAAAGCTTTTGCTTTCAAACCTTACAATCGTATTGCTAATAAAAATGCTTATCTTGTTATTGAAGAAGAAACTGACTTGGAAGCAATTGTAAAACAAATTTTAGGAGAAGATAACTTCTGTAATCTTCCAAATTTAAGACAATTCCATAATGGGCAACTTTGTCGCTATCTTAAAATTGTAGAATTTTCAAGTTACAATACTGATGCTTTTACTCATCTTAAAACGTATCTAAAACATAATTTTGAAGAAACTGAAGATGATGTAAAACATTATGAACTCTTTGACAAGAATATTGTGATTGTTCCAAAAGAATTTTATGACTTAGCAAAAGAAAAAGTCATGCCAGCTGCATAGAAAGGGGAGTTAAATATGTCTTTAAGTGTTTTTTTGATTTCCTTGAACAATGCTTGTCGGGAATTTAATCAACAAAATAATATTCAATTAGAAGTTTCAGAAGTAAATATTGATTTTGACTCTGAACGCTTTAAACAATTAGACAGATTGTTTGATTGGAGTACAGAACGAGGAAAGGAAATGATTCAACGCTTGTATGTTGAATAAGGTTAAATATGGAAAACAAAACAGAATTAGTAAAACTACTTAATCAAATTTCAACACTTTTACAGGATGAAGAAGAGCGCTTTAAACATTTGCTAGAACAATTAAAAACTGCTATCAATACAAAAAGTATTGCTCGAGAAGCAGAAACATTAGCAATGAACTTAATTGAAGAACGTTATGGTAAATTACCAGAGATTACTAAAATTCAGATTGGTAATAATAAACCAAAAGAAATTAAAGGCTTGACTCATTCTGCTTTCAACTCCATTTTGACTCTGCTTGCAAATGGAGAAAATGTTTTGCTTAATGGTCCGTCAGGTACTGGTAAAAACGTACTCGGTAATCAAATTGCTGAAGCATTTGGATTGGAATTTTACTGTACTCCAGCTATTCGTCAAGAATATAAATTGAGTGGATTCATTGATGCAAACGGAAATTTTGTTGAAACACCATTCTATAAAGCTTGGACGAATGGCGGTGTTTATCTATTTGATGAAATGGATGCTTCAGATGCTACTGTTATTCTTAATATTAACTCTGCTCTAGCAAATGGTTATTATGAATTTCCTATTGGATTGAAAAAGAAACATAAAGATTTCTATATTCTAGGTGCAGGTAATACTTTTGGAAATGGTGGCGACCGTGTCTATACTGCTCGTGAAGAACTAGACGCTTCTACAATTGACCGTTTTGCTGTAGTACCATTTGGATATGATGAAAAATTAGAGCGAGAAATTGCTGGAAATGAAGAAATTTATAAATTTATTACCGCAGTTCGAAAAGCAATTGAAGAAACTGGGCTTCGCTATGTTGTATCTATGCGAGCGACCAAAAGTTTAGCACAATTGTATGGCAAAATGGATATTCAAGAACTTGTTAAATATGTTGTATGTAGAAATATGCGAACAGCAGACATTAAAACAATTCTTTCACGTTGTAAATGCCCAGTAGATAATCCATTCTATATTGCTCTTAAAAATATTGAATAACTAAAAAGAGATTTTTCAATCTCTTTTTTCAGTTTAAGCAGCTTTAAGAAGATTTACTAATAGGATATAGAAATTATCATTTACCTATTAAAAGTGTCTTAGCTGCTGAGTTACAGTTGCTAATCATTATTTAAATAAAGAACTATTACTTAAAAATTTTACTATAACTCATTTTCCTTTTTTATAGGCTTTATTCCAACGAGCTTTGAAAAAGCGAGGTGGAGTTATTTATTAAGTTTTTTATTTAGTTGTTTATTAGTTATTTATAGTTATTAGCTGAAAAAGCGCTGTTTTTGGAACTGCTGTAACTGTTGTTACTCAACTGCTCAGAGCATTTGCAAAATGGCGTAATGATAAAAAACAGTATTTTACCGGTGATTCTCAGTATTTTACCGGTTTTTTTTGAGTATTTTTGGTCATTTTTTGAGTATTTTACCGGTTTTTTTGAGTATTTTTGGTCCGATTTTAGTATTTCATTACTGAGTATTTTACCGGATTTTTAATTGCTTTGTTTTAGTTTTGAATGATTTCACTGAGTATTTTTGGTCTGTTTTTGAATTTTATATATGAGTATTTTTAGGCTTTTTCAAAATGCTTGATGAGTATTTTACCCTTGATTTATGATTTGACTTATGGGAAAGTTTATAATATAATAAAAATAAATAAAAAATGAAAGTAATGAGAAACTATGAAAGACGTTATTGAAACAGTAAATACTAAAATCAAAATTTATAGTAAAGAAGAATTTGAAAATGTAGCAAAAGGTTTAAGATTGAGCAATCGTAATAATCAATCTGAAATGGCTTCGCCTGAATTTGCAGGTACTGAATCTTTAGCAGAAGCAGAAAAATTACGAAGCGATGGGGATATGGATAGTTATAGACAAATCCTATATTTTGTTAATAAATTTATTTCTTATACAAAGTATAATAAAAAGATTTCAAAAAATAAAGAAGATGTAGTAGGATTTTCACCTAATGTTTCAGCGACACTTATGGGTGTTCCTAAAAATATGTTTAATCGTGAAGAACGTAGACTTCCTATGAAAGAGATTTCTATTGCAATCTCGCCTACATTTAGTGCAAAATATACTACACAAGAAATTATTACATTCGGAACTGTAATGATTAGTTTGATTGACAAATTAGAAAATGAAAATATTAAAGTTAATCTTTATGTATTGTTTAATATGGGTGTTGACTCAGAAGTCATTAAAGTAAAACATAAAAAAGAACGACATTATTACTCTCCTATCACACAAGCAAAAGCAAGTGTTTATGACATTGGAAGATTGTTTAAATTAACAGATAAGAAGATTGCTAGATACAAAGATATAGTTAAAACTTATTATGAAACTTTCAAACCAACGAAAGAAGAAGATTTTAATACAGAGGGATTTCTTTATCAATTAAAAGCAGCTTCTGACCCATTGAATACATTTGATTGTGCTTATTATATTGTAAATCCATCATTCTTACGCAGACATTGCTTGAAGATTCTTGAAACAGACCCATTCTTTACTGATGTTACGTTTGATAATTATGGAGTAGCTTCTCTTAAAAGTGCAGCCATGGCTGAACAAGCTATTAAGAAAAAATATAAAGATGTAGCATTCTTTTCTGTTTGGAATAGCAAATTCACTGACCCAGAGAAAATTGGTGATTACATTGAAGCTGCTTACGCTCGACTCAATAAAGAATTTCCCGACATTTTCAAGAAAAAACAAAAATAACTACAAGACACTAAAACTGTTTCTGAGCTGTTTTACTGGAAAGTCGATACATTCATCGAAATCCAGTTTAGACTGTTTTAGCGTTTGAAATATGACGATATAACGGGTATCAAAACAAGTACTACATAATATGAAAAGGAGAAAAATTATGGCTAGATATTACATAACAACAGAAAAAGAATTTATTAAAGAAACTGATACTCAATCAAAAGAACTAATTATTACACCTAATCAATTGCTTTGGAAAGATACTTCATTAGTAAGTTATAAAATCGAACATATGGAAGATTATAATAAGTTAGTTGAAGTTAAAGAAAATTATTTCTATTTCTTAGTAGCAAGAGAATTAGCTCGTAACGTTTACACAATGAAACAATTCTTAATGATTGATGAATTAGCTACTAGAGTAAATGATTTAGAAACAAAAACTATCGCTTATTTAAATTCTATGCTAGATGATACTAATTTAAAATACTCTGACTTAGAATTAGTATTTAATAAACGAATTATGGATTGTTTAATGAGTTTAACTCCGCCATCTCATGGAGATTATTTATATTTTATCGGATTGACTAAAAATGATGAAAAAGCTCGTGAAATTATGATTAACAAACTAGAATTAGCTTTGGAATATTCATTCATCAATAATAACACTTTAGGAGAAGTAGAATTATGGAATGAAGCTTTGAGAACTCTTTATGATGAATAAACCAATAACATTAGCAACTCTAAATTCTTTTAAAAAATCATTAGCTATAACTTATAAATATGCTTATCAAGATTTACCAATGATTTATAGACGATTGCTTGAGAAAGGACATTACGTTAATATTTATAAAGCAGAATTAACTGAAGAAGAATTATCTGTTATTCTTTATGCAGCTGATAACTTAATGGCTCTGTATGGAAATATTGCTCATCAATTACTCTATCATTCATTGATGAAATATTTAGATTTTTTAATAGATAAATATTCAGGCACTAACTTAGATATAAAAGATAATAAAAATGAAATACTAAAAGAATGGAAACGCATAGGAGAAACAAATGCTCGAAATTTTTAAATATAATGCTATTAGAGATATGTTCAAGCTTAATATTACAGCTAAAGAACTAGAAGTAATCTTTAAGGATTACAAAAAGAATAAAGCTATTTCACCGCAATACAAAAAACAAGCTGATGAAATTGCTAGAATTATCTCTAACAAATTAGAATTAAATCATTCAGCAGAAGAATGGCTAAACGCATTAGATAAAATGTTTTAAAAAGAAAGTCTAAAAAGGCTTTCTTTTTTGTTGACAAAACAAAAAATACATGATACAATAAAATTACAAAAATGAAATGAGGTAATTATCATGAGTAACAACAAACAACTACAAACCGCTTTAGAAATTGCAGTAATGGCTCATAAAGGTGTAACACGCAGAAATACTGACCCTTATATTTTCCATGTACTACGTGTTGCCAACAATGCTAAATACATTCGTACAAAAACTCAAAAAGCTGCAGGTATTCTTCATGATGTTATTGAAGATACTCCACTCAATGCTGAATTTTTACGAGAAAAAGGAATTGATGATGATGTGTTGAATATTCTATCTTTCCTAACTCATGATAAAGAAAAAACAACTTATTCTGATTATATTGACAATATTTGTAACAACGTTGACGCTATGCTAGTTAAATTGTCTGATTTAACAGATAACCTAGACCAAGGTACATTATCTGTCATTACAGACCGTGACCGAGAGCGTTTTATTGTTTATGAAAATGCTCGTACTAAAATTATGAGTACTCTTGCTCGTGATTACCCAGAAACTTTCAAAGAAATTATGAAAACAGGTAATTAAGAAAGGAGCTATAAAATCATGGATAAGCAAACAAAAGTAAAAGTAACTAATAAATGGTATGGAGATTTGGCTACACTCTACTCAATTAGAAATTTAGAAGATGAGTCACTCGACCCAGTGTTGTTATTTTACAGCAATGGAAATGTTCCGAAATTTACTAGAAACCAAGAAATGACTATTGAAGAAGTTGAAAATACTCGTCCTTATAAAATGGTTCTTTTTAAATCATGGGATGATGTACCAAACGATATGGCGATGGCTTTAGGTTTTTAGAAAATTAACTGAAGGTAGGGTTCTTCAATAACGAAAAACCCCACCTTTTATTCAGCTATTGATATTTTATAGCACATTCTCAAAAAAAATGTAAAAATTTTTCATAAAAAGGGTTGACTTATAACTCAAACCTGATATAATTATTTCTGTTGTTGATATTTAAACAACGTTTTCAGAAAAAGATGAAAAAATTTCAAAAAACCTATTGACACATGACTTTAAATAGGTTATAATAGAAATATAAATGATTTGATTCATCTTTTGGAGAGATGTAGAATAATAAATCTATACCTTTGCAAAAGATGAGCCATTTCAAAAAATATAAAAATTTTTTCAAAAACCTATTGACAAATCATTTTGATATGATATAATCATTTATGAACTTTGAAATTTAAATATGCTTGGCTGGTGAAATTTGGCAAACACAGGGGACTTAAAATCCCCCGACCATTTGGTCTTGCGGGTTCGAGTCCCGCGCTGAGCATTGGGTGTCTAACAGCCCTAAGTCCTCAATTGTTAGGTTAACCGAAAGGTTAAAATAAATTCAGCGTAATGAGGCATTATGTTTAAGGAATTTATTTTAGGGTAGCTTCCTACCGTAAAGACAGGTATGGTTTAAGTTAAAATAAGCGTAACAAATAAACAAAAGGCTTATTACTTAAATCGGTGACCGAAGACAATCCGTATAATGGCGGTGACTTGTTCGTTGAAATAGAAACGGAAAACATTGGTAGTTATTCATGACTGCCACCTCCTATTGACCTGTAGCTCAATGGTAGAGCATCCGGCTGTTAACCGGAAGGTTGTGGGTTCGAGTCCCACCGGGTCAGTTAAATTAACTTAATGAGCGATACATTTTATTCCGAATGACCTCCTTAATAAATTTCGGGATTTATCCTCCTTTCATACAACACACGTTAAATTTACTTTTCTAATGAAAGTAAAGAAAAGTAAAAATATTCTTTCATTGTTTTGCATCGCTCATTATTTTAATTTGGGCCCATAGCTCAGACGGCAGAGCAGCGGACTTTTAATCCGTGGGTCGCAGGTTCGATTCCTGCTGGGCCCATTCCTAGTAAAATAAATATATATTAGGTGACCTTAGGCACGAACAGCAACTACTCACACTTTCTATTTGGCAGAAAAAAGATGAGGTGCCCAGTTTATACATAACGACATACAGCAATAATTTTTTAATAACGAAACAGACTCCAAATCTATTTTTTCATTTTTAAAAAGTCGTTAGATTTATATATAGTTAGTGACATACAGCAATTCTTCAAACTTAGGAACAAAACGTCATTTTGTAATTACTAAAATAAGAATCGTCACTAGATTAAATAATTTTTTTGAATATATTAGTGGCATACAGCAACTCTACTATGGAATGGACTTTTAATCTATAACCCAAGAGGCCGCTAGATTATATTAGATTAAATATTTTTTGAATATGTTAGTGGCAATCAGCAATTCTTGTCAAACCAGAGGGTTGTGGGTTCGAGCCCCACCGGTTCAATTGAACCGTAGCTCAATTGGTAGAGCATCAGGCATAAAACAGCCACTAGATTTTTATTTTGGAACCTTAGCTCATAAGGCAGAGCATTCGGTTGAAGCCCGTTGCGGATAGGTTCGATTCCTATAGGTTCCGTTAAATTTATATTTTATATTAAATTGGTTGTCCTTGAGATGTAGGTTCAAATCCTGTACTGGCCGCCGGGTCGGTTATTTTAATTGGTAAAAATACAAGTAGGCATTAAATGAATTGAGAACTGGCACTTCCTTTCATACAATTTAATATAAGGTGATTCGACCGCCAATCGAATCATTTCTAGTCTTGGGTGACTACATATAAGAAGCTTCTAACTCAAGACTATTTTTAATAAGGGTCTCTAGCGAAGTCTGGTTAAACGCAGCGGACTGTAAATCCGCCCTCTTTCGAGTTCGGGGGTTCAAATCCCTCGGGGCCCATTTTTATTTTATATTAACTATTTATCGGGGTTCGACTAGTGGTTAGGTCACAGCTCTTTCACAGCTGTAGCGCGGGTTCAAATCCCGTACCCCGAATTACAAAAGGAATTATATTATGAATGAATTATTACTTGAAGAATTACTAGAACAATTAGAAAATAAAGGAATTGATATATCCAAGTTAAATATTCAAGAAATAACTGATGAAGATGATTTCTTTTAATAAAATTTAACACCGTTCGTCTAGCGGTTAGGACGCTGCCCTTTCACGGCGGAAACACGGGTTCGAGTCCCGTACGGTGTATTGGCATTTAGTAGGAGTTGTAAATGACTTCTATGATAAGGAAAGGGTCAAACTAAGCACGTGAATGATTGTTTGAGGCTCGGTAAAATAATGAATTTAAAATTCCAGTTGCAAATGGAAATTTAAAAAAGTTATTGCGCTAAATGGTGAGTTTAAATCTCCCAATGCCTGTTATTTAAGATAAGATTTATCTTATCCTAAATATAAAAATGACAGTTAAGACATTTTAAATACCTATATGGGTAATCTTGATATAAAATTTAACGAGTCACAAAGAATAAATACGATTTGATTGGCTTGCAAATCATTACAATTTAGGAGTTATTTTATTTATGAATAAAATTAAATTATTAAGTGTTTTAACTTTATCTACCGTAGTTTTGGGTGCCTGTTCTTTGTTACCTAAATCAACAGAAAATAAAACTGAAACAACTGAACAAGTAACAACTACTAGTAAAGAAGATTCAGTTAAAGAGAAAGTCACAAAGGATGCTACAGTTCTTTTAGATTCTGTCTTAACTACAGATAATGCTAAATTTAAGAAAGTTTATGGGGAAACCTATGACAAATGGACTGATGCAATTATCGCTGTTCAAACTAGTGAAAAAATTAAGGAAGATGGTCTTACTCCAGCTTCAGATTACTCTGTGCAATGGGTAAAAGAATTTCAAATTGAAACACCAGAAGAAACAATTTCTAACTTCCTTAAAGTAAGACGAAATCTCTTTCAGAAAATTGTAAATTACAATATTAAAGATGTTGTAATTGATGATTCGGGAAATACTGCAACTGTTACATTTACATCTAAGAAGTTACATTCTCTTGGTTTAGCTTCATCAGTAAGAACAGTTCTAACTGAACTAATTGGTGGAATTGATAACCTTGGTAAATATAACCAAGCAGGTTCTTCTGAAACCGTTAAACGTTATCAAAACTTACTTTCTTATTGGATTTTCCGTCATTTATACAAACATGATTTTGCCATTTACTCTAATGTGGATGCTAATTTATCTCATGTGCCATTTACAAAAGGTGAATTTGACACTGAGATTAAACTCACAAAGGATAAAGATGGCAATTGGGTGATTTCTCAAGATGATTATAAGACTTTGCTATCAGAATTGGTAGATAGAACTGAAGGCTATGATACAATAGACCGTTCGGGACTTCCTAACAAGAAAGCAACTGACTCATCTGAAACATCTACAGACAAAGATAAATCAAAAATTTAATTTAAGAATAATTATAGAGAGAACAACATCTTTTAAAGGTGTTTCTTCTCACTTTGGAGCGGTACCCAAGTGGCTAAAAGGGGGCGGTCTTGAAAACCGCTAGGTCGTTAATTCGGCGCGTGGGTTCGAATCCCACCCGCTCCGTTATATAGGAAGCTTGTAGTTGTCTGTGACCATCAAGCACAAACCGGCGTTACTCAAAAGGGAACGTTTGTAGTAATGTGAAAAGCATTGCGATAGGTTTGGTACTATAATTAAATATAAATCCAAAAGTGCATTTTTCCGTTGGTTTAATGCCTAGCGTAATACAGTTCGCTTGCAGGTGTAAGAATGAACGAATGATTCAGAAAATAACTTGTTATTGGACGGAATCATCACGTTGGGAATTGAAAACTTAGTCGTGATGCTATAGTAATATAGCTATAAAACGGATATGAATGGCTGGTTCGCTAAAGACTAGAATAGGAAATCTAAACAGTCCTTACGGTTGTGTGGTAACAGTCCACACCAATTCATAAAGGTTATTGTCGGCCAACAATAATCGAATTGTCGCATAATAAATCTTGACTATATTAAGTTGTAGGTGGTGTCCTACTTTATGGCGGAATAAGTTCATCGGCTTAACGCATGATAGCATGACATTCAAAAGATGTTCTGAGAAGCGATTGCTTCAAAGTGCTATCAGTACTTGTATAGGTAGAGATTAGTGCAAGTCTAGGATTCTAATACAGAGAACGAATTGCATATGAGTGTAATTCCAAGCTCAAGTGTTGAATGAGGTTGATGTCATGAAAGTGACTATAAGAATTTGCTGGACGAACGCTGTAAGAAATCCTCACGCAGTAAAAGATATGGTATCTTTGATGATAAAGATATTAAATTTACTGACCAAGATGTGGTGAACCTTTGGGGTATCAATCCTCACTTCGTGACTGAATATGGACGTTTAATTGTAGTTGTCAGTAAAAACTAAATCTGGCCCTATATATTTAGCTGGTGTAGCTCAACTGGTAGAGCACTCGCCTTGTAAGCGAGCGGTTGTAGGTTCGAATCCTATCACCAGCATACTCTATAATAGATGTAATTATAAGAGTTCCTGAATCAATGATTTATATAAATTGCCATGAATTTATATGAGTAGATTCCAGTTAGTGGTTTGTCTGTTGTTACCGTATTCATGGATAAAACAGACTGCGATTATTACAATACCATATTATTGTAAAAATCAAAGATTAAAGTTATTTCGATTAGATTTGGGGAAATGCTAATCTTTATCCAAGAAATAACAAGGGATTTATAATCAAAAGTATTTTGAAGTAATCCAATAGAGAGTGCTTATGAAGTAAGCAAGTAGTTACTACGAGAGAATTGTAGATAAGAACCACCACAAAAAGGATATAGAAAATATTTTAATTTCATAAAAGTGTCCTAACACCTGTAACGTTTAGGCATTATAAGATATGGCTTATAATACTTAAACTTTTTAAAAAAATTTTAATTTTGATATTGACTTTAACTAAAATTTTGATATAATAGTAATATAAAGATTTATAGGTTCTTAGTTTATAGAGTAAAATAGAGGTCTCCAAAACCACAGAAAACAGTGCAAGTCTGTTAGAGCCTGTTACAAATAAAAATTATTAAAAGAAAAAAGGAAGGTACTTAATCATGACAACATTTACAGTCGCACAAGATATTCATATGATTATTGATATGCAGCCGGCAGCCGGTACTGTAGTGCTTCGTCAAGCAAAAAATACCTTACAATCTAATAGTAGGATTATAAGTTAGCATTCAGCTCAGCTTAATAAATCAAACTAAGATTGTAAGAAATTCCTTACAATCTTTTTCTAGCTATATGGGGCATTAGTTTAATGGGAAAACACTACCCTTGCAAGGTAACGTTAGGAGTTCGATTCTCCTATGCTCCATTTCCATTAAGGGAATAATCATTAAGTGGACATAGTATAAGGGTAGTATGATAGGCTTCCAACCTATTGGTGCGAGTTCGAATCTCGTTGTCCATATAAGGCGAGGTAGTGAAATGGTATAACGTTGGGCTCATAACCCAAAGTTGTCGGTTCGAGTCCGACCTTCGCAATTTTAAATTACTGGGTGTAGCGCAGTTTGGTTAGCGCACGTGCTTTGGGAGCACGGGGCCGCAGGTTCGAATCCTGTCACCTAGATAAAGCAATATTAAATTGCTTGAAATGAAAGGAATTATATTATGAGTAATTTGAAAAAATATATTTTGGCTTTAATTATAGCATTTGTTATTACAATTCCTATTGCTAGTATTATTCTTACTATTGTTTTTGACACTGTAATATTTTTAATCATTTCAACAGTTGTTTATTTTATTGTAATGGCTTTCGTTATAAAAAGTTTTAATTACGATAAAGATTAGTGTCCGATAGTGAAAAGGTATCACAAGCTGCTGATAACGGCTAATTACAAGTTCAATTCTTGTTCGGACAATACGATATAAATGCTTCTTAGTTTAATGGATATGACGCCGGACTACGAATCCGGAGATAAAGGTTCAATTCCTTTAGGAGCAATACATTGGAGTATAGACAAATTGGTAAAGTCACTGGACTTTGAATCCAGGGTTTGCTGGTTCGAATCCAGCTACTCCAGTTAATAAAATATGGCTTCGTAGCAAAGTGGTTATTGCGCTGGCTTGTCACGCCAGAGGTCGGGGGTTCGATTCCCCTCGGGGCCGTAACCCTGCCTAGGGGAAATACATAGTAGTAATACTATGAAAGGAAGTTTGACAAACTTTCGCCTGTCTTATGATGGGTTAACTAGGCAATACATTTTCGAGTGTTGATAAGACACGTTATATAAGTATATTCAGTGAGAAACCTTGAGAAAATTTCAGGCATGAAATTGCTAACTCTTTGTGCTAGCTAATGAGAGTTAGATGTACGAAATATAATGAAAATGTGAGGATTAAAAGTTAGAGTCTTAGCGGACAATAGCGTAATCCATGATAATATTCATATGGTTGGCAAATCATTGTAAGTATTATTGAATTTCAAAATCTTAGCGGATAGAGAAGTAATAAATTGGCGAGGAGCATTCCTTAGAACAAAATTTTATGGAACTCCGAGGCATAGCTCGTCAATGTCACCGTAATTAGCTCATATTGGTAGAGTATTTGTATGTTGAACAAATGGTTATGGGTTCGATTCCCATATTACACATAAAGCGAAAGTCTATGTCAGACTTAGAAAAAAAGAGCATTAACTCCATACAGATTTATTCTGAATATGGAAACAATAGAAGCTCGCAAGCAACTATTGTTTTAATCCAATGATTTCCGCAAACTTGAGCCGTACAACTTAGGTCTAACGAAATCGGGTTGAGTATCGCTAAGTCTTAATGGTAAAAGTATCGCCAGCAGGTTTGTAACTGCGAAAGATGAATGCTTGAGAGTTACGATTGGGAACAATCGTGGATAAACAACTAAACAATAAGGTTGTTAAAGACTCTTATTTAACGCTATAATCTCAGGCCGTTAACTTCTTATAGGAGAAGAAAAATCCTATTTTATGCTCTGTTAGCTCAGGGGGAGAGCACTAGTCTTACAAACTAGATGTCATTGGTTCAAATCCAATACAGAGCATTTTCTATATAAAACGCAACACCGTTTATTATAGCGCTTACGAATGTAAGCATCTAGCGCCCGTGGTGGTATGGCAGACACGCTAGGCTTAGACCCTAGTGTCCGCAAGGACGTGAGAGTTCGAGTCTCTCCGAGTGCATCTTGTCTTAGTGTTAATAGGTTAGCATATCTCACTGTGAATGAGAAGGTACGGGTTCAAGTCCCGTAGGCATGATTATGTAAGAGAACAGTTATTGTTCTCTTTATTTTATTTATAGAGGTATGAAATGAAAGATTTAGATAGAATTGTTGCTAACTCACCTGATGGGTTGAAGAATAATAGAAGCAGAAACTTTTTATAGATATTTCTTGTAAATTATTATAACTTTATGATTAACTTTGATTGAAAATAAGTTGATGATTTGTTATAATAGTAACAATAAATACCATAAAAAGGAGTAAAATGAAAAAGAAAAAAGTTCATTGGAAAAGTTTTAATATAAACATGCCATTAGAACTTATACCTATTTATGATTTCTTACAAGATGAATTGAATTTTATTCTTTCAAATGATGAAACAAGAGCTCTCTTAGACAAAATTGATTTATCTAAACTCAGAGGTGATGTTTGGAGAGATATGAGGAATAGTCTTAAATTCCGAATAAAAGATTGGCCGTTACATAACAAGACATGGCATTCTTACATCTTATTTGAAAACATTAGACAAGAAATAAAGTCAAAACAAGAAGCAATTATCATTTGGAATGAATTAGTCAAAAATGATTTTGACATCAATAAAGAGCTGTTCGATTCATTACACAAATTAAATCTTTATCCAACAAGAAGCAGAATTGCTAATATTAAAAAAAGTAATTCTTTGCCAGAATTATCAAGAAGTGCTGTATTTAATTTGGATTATACTATTTCAGAAAAGCAATTCTTTAGAATGAAAACTAACAATATTTGTGAAATAAAAATTAGTAAAACAGATTGGATTGAGTATGAAATTGTTTTTCCAAGTAGTATAGATTCACGATTTACTGGAGTAATTTCTAAGCCAAGATTTGTCAAGAGAAAAAGAGATAATCAATATATTGGTATTTGTTCTTATGAATATGAAGTTGGAAACTACGATTTAGAAGATAAGATTTTAGGCATAGATATAGGTAAGATTAAATTATTTAGTTCTGTTGTTATGAGTAAAAAAGGTGAATTTAGTGATGAGTTCATCAATACTAAACGAAGTCAAGAAACAGAAGATAAAATCAATAAACTTTACGAAAATAAACAAATCTTATATAATAAAATTAAATCTTATGAAGATTTAAGATTAACTAATCAAGCTAAATATAAAATTTGGATAAATCTTTATTCAAGCATTTCTAACAAAATTATTAACACTAAAGATTATCAAGCTAAGTTATTGTCAAGTGAAATTGTGAAATTAGCATTAGAACAGAAGTGTAAAACTATTCATATTGAAGATTTATCTTGGTTAAATTCACAAGGTGGAAAATGGAACCACTCACAAATTCATTCCAAAATTATAGAAAAAGCTTCTATGTATGGAATTGAAGTGAAGAAAGTATCAGCCTTTAATACAAGTAAGGAGCACCCAATAACGAAAGAAGTTGGTGTTATTAAAGATAGAACAGTTGAATTTACAACTGGAAAAATTGATAGAGATTTATTAGCAGCTATCAATATTTCACTTCGCTCTACTAATATTAAACTTAAAAAATCTTTGCCAAAAAAGGCAACGACTAAAAGAGTTAAACCAAAATCAAATCGTAAAGAAATAAAAGAGAAAGTAAACCGTATTAAAGGAAATGGTCAAATTGTGTCATTTCTAACGAATGTACTTGATTCAACGATTCAAGTTGAATTAGGAGTTCGCCCTCTACATGAGGTATTACCTTACAACTCACTTATTGGTTATTACAATAAGTTACAGGTGTAAGCAACAATCCAATCTTTAAAGAGTTAGTAAATGAAATAACAAAAAACAAAGAAAAGGAAAGTCAGAAATGATTTTCCTTTTTGTTATTGATTAGTTTTAAAAATTATTATATAATGGTATAAATATTAACTGAAAGGCAAAATAATGGAAAATTCAATCCTAGAAAAAGAAGATAAATATATTAAAGATGGTTATAAACAAATCTATCCAAATGATAAAGATATTAAAGTTACTCTATTGAATTGGGTGTCTGATTGGGTATGGATTTGTAGCGCTTTTCAAACTAGAAAATTGTCACTAAGAGAAGCATTCAAAAATAAGGGTAGCAAGTTTCTTGATGTTGAAACTGATTATGAAGATACTTCAAATCTTCAATTACGATTAACAAAAAGCTCTCAAAAACAGATTTATAGTATTTCGGATATTTTCATAACTAGTGATGATGAAAAGTTAATTCGTCTAACAGAAAAAACAGCTGAAGATTATGAGGGCTTTGTTCAAAAAGTTGATAAAATATATTTCGATATAAACGAAGGTCGATTACTTATTTTTCTTGATAATGATTTCGTGAGTAAAAGAGGAGCAAAAGCTATTGCTAAAAAAGCAAAAGAAGATGAAGTTAAAAAATCAATTTCTGAATTATTTGAATAATAAATATAAAAAACAAGGACTAGCAATAAAGCTTGTCTTTTTATTTTTATCATAAATTTTTTATTTTATTGTTGACAAAGAATATTTTCTGTTGTATAATAAATTTAGAAATTAAGGAAAAGGTGATAAACAATGAAATTGACAGTAAGAGAAACAAAGAAAGCAATCAAAAATAATCAAACAGTTAAATTTACTCTTGAGCGTAATAATGCAAGAGAGCTTACTTCTAATAAGAAATATTACAAACGTTATGTAAAAGCAGTTGTAAAAACAGTTAAATCTTTTTATCCAGCATTGGATTCATCTTATATTTTATCTGAATTAGAACGCTACGAAATTCTACCAAACATTTCACGATTTGATGAAGAAGGTTATTTAATTCGTTATGGTAAACAAAGATATGTTACAGCACAAACATTTGAAGTAACTGATAATAAAATCTATTGGGTTAATTTTGATTATAATGCTGACTATTTTATTGTGGACGAATATCTTGGAATGAAATTAGATAATGATGTTGCTGTAACTGACCCTTACACAAATCACTTTGCAATCTTAGTAAGTGACCCTAGCAAAATGTATCATATTACAGATAATGATTTGCCATTATATTTAAAACTTGCTAAAAAATCTAATGGCACATTTAATATTGCTGTTGATGAAACTGTTTTTGCTGGAACAAAATCTAAATTAGTAAAACTTGACCAACAACGAATGATTCGTCAGAAATACGAATTAGAAATGGCAGAATTAAGAAAACAAGTTATTGAAATCAATGAAGTGATTGCTCCAACTGCAAAAGAATTGTCTGACAAATTTAGTGAGAAAGTAATCAAATCACAAAAGGTAGTTTCTAGCAAGATTGTTCGTGATTCTTTCCAAGATATTAAACAAAAATTCAACCAATCTATTTCTAAAAAATTGGGTGTAGGTTATGATTATTATTCTGTTGAATTAAGTACTCCTATTCGTTGGCCACAAGAGGGTGAATATGGTGGTGCATTATACCGAGAATATGATGGCACATTACATGCTCATCATGAATTAGGTCAAAAATACATTGAAAAAAATTACTCTAAACAAATCAAAACATTAAAAGCTGAAGTTGAAAAACTTAACAAGAAAATGACAGCGAAATCTCCAATTCAATTTGAAGCTGTTTATGGAATTGCTATTGGCGATAAAACTTCAAACATTTATGCAGACATTGCTTTAAAACAATTACCACAAGAAATTGATGCTAAATACTTGAAGAAAATGGAAAGTCTATTCAAATAAAACCAAGAAAAAAGGGAGTCATAATTTGACTCTTTTTTTTGTTGATTTTTTAATAACTTTATTATATAATATAACAAAACAATACTGAAAGGTTGATACAATGAATACTATTATAGAGAACAAAAGTAAATTAGATGAATTAGTACAAGAGGGGTATAAAATCATTTATCCTAATTCTATTGATGGTTTAGATTTTGAAGTTGAGATAGTGCAAAAACATCAATTTTCCGGCTCTACAATTTTAAATCCTATAAAAACAAATTGGGAATGTAAGGCTTTGAATTTTTATGAGAAGTTATTTAAATATAGAGGATTTTTATTTCTAATGCCTTATCATTTTGACATGACTTCTGTCCGGGAATATACTTTACACTTTAATAAAGGCGAAGTTGGCAAAGATTTTAACTTAAAACGGATTAGTGTCGTTTCAGACGACCGTAATTCACAACCTTATGCTGAATTTTATGAAAAGATTAACTACATTTTATTCAATCCCCCAAAAAATAGTTTGGCTTTCTATGTTGATGATAATTTCAAATCATCTGCAGCTAAAAGAGCAGAAGTAGAGAAGAACAAAAAACAAAATCTTGAAAGCAAGCTAGAAGAAGATTTACAGTCATTATTTGATTAAAACTACAGCGCTAAACTGTTTTATAAAATAAATGACAAATGCTATTGAAAACAATATAAACTGACTCAGAACTGCTTAGACTGGAACTCAGATGCATTTAAATTCAAAAGAATAGATTTAAACTACTAAATATAGAAAAGGAAATGAATTATGAATTATATTACTGAAGAATTAAAAGAAGAAAAAGACTCTGTATTGGAATATTACCTTGAAAGGGGTTATAAAGTAATTTATCCCAACAAAAATATAAAAATCCAATTAAAAAGAAAATATGACGGCTCAACAAGTCGCCATATTAGAACTGGATTGTGGTGCTGGAAATTGAATTTATGGGACCGCCTCTTTACATATAGAAATGATTTATTTTTAAAACCCGGTAACTTTGGCAAAAATTATAGTAAGACTGAATTGATTATAAGTAGAGATAACTTTTCAGGTTCTTTTAATTTGGGAACAGATGTGTATATTGCATCAGAGGGGAATGTGAGCTCAGAAACCTTATTTTTAGAGAAAATTAAATATATTTTATTTTATCAAGGAGCAAGAAAAGTTGTTATCATTACTGACAATAATTTTAAAACAAAAGCTTCTAAAAAACATGAAGAAAAAATAAAAAATAAAAAGCAAATAGAAGAAGAGCTTGATTTAACTTTTAATTAAAAATAAGCAACTCTAAGCTGTTTTACTGTAAAGTCGATACATTTATCGAAAATC
>ERZ773213.483-NODE-483-length-23488-cov-9.934579_pt1 | contig 23488 bp, 19 predicted proteins | sample MGYA00580996_ERZ773213 | MGnify/ENA primary metagenome ERZ773213 (study PRJEB29015, sample SAMEA2738152) | human oral metagenome | biome: human oral; feature: human-associated habitat; material: saliva | place: China | collected 2197 ...
TCGAACACGGCCCGTCTCAACGACCCAATGTGCTGTAACTTTCAATATTTTCAGCGGTTCAAGGCCTGTGCAATGCAAAAGGCTTATTCGCGAGATGTAGGTGAAGATGTGCCCCGCGACAAATGGATCTGTTCAGATGCCGTAGAACCCATCCCAACACCCTTAGCGCCAAGGCCACGGAAGCCCGGCACCATCGACACCACATATTGTGAACGCTTCACCACACCGATAACCTAAAAGAAAGATAAATGATCGAAGCATCATCCCGAACACACCTTGAGGGACACGAGAAGTTGATGAACGCATTCATACGTGACGATTTTGTGGCGTCGTTCAATGCTACGCTCAAGAATGAGAGGGTCCATCGGATGGTATACCCAATGAAAGACAAGGCGATCAAGGATATTGCCTTGTGGATAGAGCTGAGATACAACCATGTCTGCCTTCACTCAGCCCTGGGATATCGCACCCCGAACGAGGTCGAACGCGAGCTCCTGGGATTGACGAAGGCGGCCTGAAGTAAGAAAACAAGCATCGTCCGAAAAACACCCAGCAGTCCATATTGTGGGTCACCAGTTCGGTGGGCCGCCGGAAGAGATCAACATGGTCGCGATGCTGAAAGAGGTCAACCAGAATCCGCGCCACAGCACAATGGAATCTTACAAGAAGTTCGAGCAGGAGGTGGCGGCTAATCCGGACGGATTCAACAATCTGATTATCGACTTCCAGTACCCGGACCCGGTTGACCCCACAAAGCTCACCAAAACCGAAAGGGTTTCAAAGGGGTTTGATGCGAGCTGGATCGACGCGGCGGGTGTATTAGACGGCAGGCGGTTTGAGAATCTTCCCTAGTAGTTCAAAGAAAGGAAGGGTGATTTAGGTGACAGAGTCGTGGGATAGTAGCGGCAATCCGGTGGTCTCGAAGTGTGAGGTGTTGCTGCGTGACTGGCTGACTGAGGAGGGGGCGGATCGCGTAGATATCGATTATCAGGCGATTCATCGAGTTGCCCGTGTCAGGGTTTGGCTGACGCAGGGCGGGGAGCGGAATTCGGTGTATTTTCCTTCAGAAATTGGTTTCGGGTTGGGTGATGTTCGTCCGTCTCAGGTGGATTCGCATCGGGGTGCGTGGTTGTGGTCGCATTTTTGGATGGAGGCTGCTGAGGGGGTGTTGCATCAGGAGTCGGATTGGATGCGTGAACCGGTCATTAGTGCGAGTCCGATTGTTGGTGCGGATGCGGTTGTTGAGCTGGAGTACTATCCGCGGGATCCGGAGTGGATTCCGGAGTGGATGGCAGCCAAGATAGCGGAGTATCACGAGGAGGAGGCCCGGGAGAGCCAGAAGGCCGATACTGAGGCTGCGCAGCCTGAGGGCAATGGTGCTGATGAGCCGAGTTCGGGTAGGGGCGGCCGCTCTGCTATTGAGTGAGCGGGGGAATTACGTGAGTGAGGCGCGGGAGCCCGATGCCGTAGCGTCCTCGGGTGGTTACTACACGATGCTGGAGTCGGCGCCGGAGGTCGATCCCGCCAGCGGGGTTAGCCTGGCGGCGTGACGAATACGCTGGCACACACGGTGTCTCTCCGATAATCTGGTGCCTACCAGTCACCAACAGAGAGAAACCTACCCGTGAAGTACTTTGCATACATAGTAGTGGGAAGGACTGGATATGACGGATTCGATGTCCCCCAAACTCCGCAGTCTTTCGCCGATGATACCGAGCAGCGCCTTACTGAGCCCGACTTTTTGGAGGGTTATAAACGTTATGCCCTCGTGGTGTGGGCGCTGCCTGAGGGTGTGGATCATGTGGATGATGTTCCACGTGACTCTGTTGCGCTCTCCAACTATATGCAGTGCGGCGGTTCCACACAGGCGATGACGGTTGAGGTGCGTGTGACCCAACAAGACGGGTCTTATGAGCATTATGTGGTTGCGCGCAAACCCGTGGCAGACCCGGATGCGTGGACCACTATCACGTATAACAATACGCCCTTACAGGTGCACCCCGAGGAGGTTTTCACCGGCGAGCAGGCGGCACCTGTTTTCCGCGCCTATATTGAGGACGGCGTAATCCCGCCGCGCGAGTTGCTGCGTACACTGGATATTTAGACTTTCGACTCGGCCTAGTGGGGGACCCCCGCAGAAGGCACATACAGCAAACCCCCTGAAGATTACTCTCAGGGGGTTTAGGGTTGGTCGGGATGACAGGATTTGAACCTGCGACCTCGTCGTCCCGAACGACGCGCGCTACCAAGCTGCGCCACATCCCGGGGTTACTTCTCGGTACAGCACCGTAAGCAACTCAATAAGGATAGCCCATACCCTCGTCAAGCGCAAACAAAACAGCAACCCCAGGACGTGAGACAGCGTGAGGCTACTTCATGCCGCGAAACCGGTACACAAACGCCGCCATTGCGTCGCGGTGAATCGGCTCCACCGGGCGGAACGTCCCATCACCCCAGCCGCGCGTAATACCCTTCGACGCCAGCCACGTAATCTCCCGATAGAACGGGTGTGACGGGTCCACATCCTTAAACGGAGACACCACCGGAGGCGTGAAATCGGGTGCCCCCGCCATACGGTAGAAGTAGGCGGCTATCGCCCCACGCTCAATATTCTCCCCCGGGCGGTAGGTGCCATCCGGCCAGCCCCTGGTGATGCGCTCAGCAGCCAGCCACTCAATCTCGGTGTAGAACGGGTGGGCTGGGCCCACATCCCTAAACCGGTGAGAAGCCGGTGGGGCGGGGGCGGGGTTTGACGGCCCAGCCGAGCCGCTCCTCGCCTCAAGAACCTGCGCCCGCTGAACCCGGGCGGAGGCCGCCTGCGAGGTGTTCTGCGCCGCGGAAGCTGAGGGGTTATGCAGATGCAGCAGCAGCATCTTCGCGGAGGCGCCGCTGCGCAGGTGAGCCGTCACGGGCGCATCCGGTGAGTCCACGAACAGGGACGGGCCGGTGCCCTGCCCGCCGTCAAACCACAGGTTAGGGGTGTACGGGTTAAAACTCACCCAGTCGGTCGCGGAGACCGTCTGCCCCAGCAGCGGCAGGCTCGTGAGCACCCGGTACTGAAGAGGTTCAGAACCCTGCCGTGTCAGCCCCAGCGAAGAAGCGGCAACCGGTATGACCGCAACATTCGTATCGAACGTATTGGTGTCGATATCGCCCCACACACCATTGACCGGCAGCGCATCCACCTCACGGCTGGCACCCGCGCGGCGGGAGGAGAGCACCGCCACCGGGTAGTCCAGGCCTATCTGCCGCTTCACCTGAACCGAGTAATCCGCGTAGCCGTCGCTGTCCGTGTCAATCTCAACCTCAATACCGTAGGCCGGGGTGAGCGCATCCCAGTTGCCTCTTGTGGCAACGCCGAAAGAAATGACACCCCGGCCCTGGGAACTGCCCGAGGCACCCAACGCCGGAAGGTTAGACGAGGCACCCACGTACTGTACCGCCATTGCCCGCGCAGATGAGCTGCTGGGGGCCGGGCCAGACTCCTCATACCCCAGTTCGAAGGCGCCCAGCTGCGAAACGTACCCGTTACGCCGTACCGGTGTGCCCTCCGGCTTAATCCGGGCCGTCTGGGAGGTGCCAAACGTTAAGGAAGCCGAAGGGACCATGAGTTCCGACACCGGTTTTGGTGCGGCGTGCAGCGGCACCACCACGGTGGAGGAGCTGTCGGTGAGCGTCACATTGCCGCTGACTGAGCTAAGGTACTGGCGGTACCGGCCGCCCTGGTCCCGGGCCGTGCCCGCATCAAGAGTCTTCGCCAGCTTCTCGGGGTCAACCGTCACCGACACCCTAAACGTGGCCTTGGCGCCAGCGGCAACACTCACGCTTTCGGGGGTTTTGACCTGCACCCCGGCCGTGGTGGTGCGCGCATCAAAACCAACCCGGAACGTGCGCTGCTGCCCGCCTGCGTTCTCCACGGTCACCTCTTTCGTGACTGTTTTCGCCCCGGTTCCGGGGGTCACCTCAATCACCCCAAAAGATAGAGAGACCTGCTGGGGGTTCTGGGTGTTATATGCGGTGGTTCGCTCATTGACGGCCGCCTGCGCATCCACCCGGCCAGCACCCACACGGTCCACACCCAGCCGTTCGCCCGAGATGGTGCGCACCTCCTGCGAGGCGGTGTTCATAATGCGCGCCTTCACCTGCTGCTGAGACAGAAACGGCTCTTTGCTCAGGATCTGCGCCGCAATACCGGCCACATGCGGGGTTGCCATGGAAGTACCACTCAGACGGAACGGCTGGTTGCCGCTACCCGCACCTGCTGAATAAATATTCGTTCCGGGGGCGGCAACATCGGGTTTCACGAACCCGTCAGAACCGTGCACCCCGCGGGCGGATGAGGCAGCCAGCGTATCCGGGCCCTTCGCGGTAAGAGCCGTATTACGCCAGGCCGCCCCCAGCTCAACCTCCAGGGTTCCCGCCTTCACCGCCGGGTATAGTGTCTGGGCTGTTGCACGGCTTATCAGCACCCCCGGTATGGTGGTGCTTCCCGCGATGGGGCGGTCATCATTCTCTGGGGCCACCATGAGCACGCCTTTACCGTTAGCGGCGGCAACATTCGCGAACCGGCGGGCGGAATCGCATGACGGATCGGAGCCGGAAGCCTCCCAGTGAAGCATCACCCAGCGGCCGCCGAAATTCGTGCCCGTGAACGGTGCGCAGCCGGTCTTATTCGACTCGGGGGCCGCCGTGACGGTGCCGCTCACGCGCGCATTATTGGAGGCAAACGTATACAACGTGGAGTAGCTGCCCGCATAGGCCCCGGCAACAGCGGAGGGCCCCTTCACCTCAAACCTGTCAGAGCGGGTGAGGGCACTCTCCGAATTCGCCACAGTTAACGCCGAGGGGTTGTTCGCGGGCGCACCCATAATCGAGTACACATCCCCCTGACTCAGATTCGCCTGCGCGTTACCGGCGGCAACCACCGCCAGCACCCCCTTATCAATCAGGCGCTGCAGCATCGTGTTTTCGGGGTCATCCACCGTTGAGTAGTCGCTGCCGAGGGAAAGGTTCACAATGTTCGCACCATCCGAGAAGTCCCCGTCATTATTGGGGTCCAGGGCCCTATCTAGCGCCTGGCCAGTCATGGAGGAGCTGCCGCTGCACCCAAAGATACGCAGCGGCATCAGGCGCGCCTCGGGTGCGGAACCCGGCCCGATGTGCAGCCGCTGCACATCCGCAGATGAAAGCGTGGAATATTCGCCCCGGAACGTCTTGCCGTCCGCACCCACCCCGTACCCTGCGGCGGTGCCCGCCACATGTGTGCCGTGCCCAGACTCGCTGCAATCCATGGGGTTACTATCGGGTGCGGGGGCGTTATACCCGTTGTAGGCATCGCCGACCAGGTCGTAGCCGCCCACCACTTTCTGCGGGTCGTAGGAGCCTGCGGGCATCGTGGGGGAGGATTTTGCGTTATCGTAGGCCGCCTTGGTGCCCGGGCCGCCAAAATCGGCGTGCGTATAGTCCAGGCCGGTGTCAATCACCGCGATCGTCACGCCCCGTCCGGTCGCCCCCGTGCTGCGCCACGCCTCATGCGCACCTGTGCCCACTACGGAGATTGCGTTCATACGCTCCTTCGGCACGATACGGGAGATACGCACCACATCCGGGTGCCCGGCGAGGTCCCTGATCGCCTGCGCATCACCGGTGAGCGCCACACCCCGCTGCAGGTTATGCGTAGTGTACAGCACCTGCGAATTAGAGGAAGCCGCTAGTGACTGTGCGTTTGTCACCACCTGCGACTGCACATGGTGCGCCGCAGCAACACTCTGCGCGGTGGGGGATACCTGACTCATCGGGCTCACCCGGCGCCCACCCCCATCAAGAGCTAAACCGTAGGCGCCCTGGCCAGCCAGCTCCACATAAGCGGTGACGGTTCCGGTGGCCTCTTTCATGGAGGCGGTGACCACCTCACCCTGCCTAGCCCCCTCCACAGTGCCCTGAGTGGCGGGGCCCGCGGAGGCGGGGGCGGGCTGTGCCGGGGCCGCTAGGGTGGCCGGTGTGCCCAGCAGGGCGGTGCATACGCTGAGCGCGGCCACGCCCAACATGCGCGCACGGTGCGCGCCGTGTGGTTTGAACATCATGGTCCTTGTGAATAGGTATGAACTGGGTGAATGATTAGGGGCTAGCATGTTGTTGCGAAAATTCTACGGTGAATACCCCCGATAGAGAAGATTACTCCGCCCGCCTCCAAAATGCATCCGCGCGCCCGGTACCACCCGATAATGCATAAATATGTGATGCGCGGTGGGGGAGTGAGGGGCGATGTGCCGCACACGCTCTTCGGTACGCCCCAGCTGGGAGACTATTGCTCGTTATTGAGTTCGTCCCATGAGGCGCGCATCGTCGCAAACCGCCCGCCGGCGGCCGTTAGCGCCTGCGGGGAACCGTCCTCAACCACCTCGCCAGCATCAATCACCAGCACCCTGTCGGCGGCTAGCACCGTCGATAACCGGTGGGCAATAATAAACGCGGTACGCCCCGACAGCAACGTATTCAGTGCCCGCTGCACCGCCCGCTCACTCGGAATGTCCAAGGAGGCGGTGGCCTCATCAAGAATCACCACATTTGGGTCCGCCAAAAACACGCGCGCAAACGACACCAGCTGCCGTTGACCCGCCGACAGGTTCGTTCCGGCGCGGCCCAGCATCGTCTGGTACCCCTGCGGAAGGGCACTAATAAACTTGTGCGCCCCCACCGCCTGCGCCGCCGCAACAACCTGCTCGTCGGTGGCGTTCGGGTTACCCAAACGAATGTTCCCGGCAATCGTGTCAGAAAACAGGAACACTTCCTGAGTGAGCATCACCACTTCCTGCCGTAGCTGAGTGTCTGAGAGCCTGCGAATATCAACGCCATCAAGCAGTACCCGCCCGTCACTCACATCATAGAACCGCGACAGAAGCTTAGCGATCGTAGACTTGCCCGCGCCTGTAGCACCCACCAGCGCCACCCGCTGCCCCGCCGGTACGCTCAACGATGTGCGCTGCAGCGCCGGAGTGCCCTCCACATAGGCGAACTGGGCGTTTTGAAACTCGACCGCCCCGCGCGCGGCACCCTCAAGAACCTGCCGCTGCACGGGGTGCTCAGCCTCACGCACCTGCGGACGCTCCGCCAAAAAACCGGAAATCTTCTCTAGTGCCGAGAACGCCGACTGGAACAGGTTATAGAACTCGGAGAGCGTCATAATCGGCTCAAACACCCGGTTCGCATAAATAATGAGCGCCAGCAGGGTGCCCACCTGCATAGTGCCGCCCAGCACCGCATACCCGCCAATCACCAGCGCCGCCGCCACGAACACATTCCCGAAAAGCATGAGAGTGGGGGAGTAGATGCCGAACATCTTAATAGAGTCCATCACGCTCACCCGGTACCGTTCAGCCACAGCGGCGTACTCTGCACGCGCCGCCGCTTCCGCGCCGAACCCCTTGACCGCGCGAATACCGGTGAACGTCTCAACGAAGCGGGTGGTCAGCTGCGCAGACTCGTTCCGTAAAGACCGGAAAATACGCGAAATACCGCGCTGAAACCAGCGGGTCAGCAGGTAAATCGGTACGCCCGTAAGCAGCAGAAGAACCCCAATACGCCAGTCCAGCACAAAAATGGCCACCACTGAAAACAGCATGTTCAGCAGGGTAGTCACCAGCTGGCTTAAACCGCTGCCCAAGAACGTGGCGATCGTCTCAACGTCGTTCGTCAGACGCGATATGACCCTGCCCGAAGTGTACGACTCGTGAAAAGAGACGCTCAGCGCCTGCGAATGTTTAAACACTCGGGTGCGTAAATGCAGCAGCACCCCTAAGGAGACGCGCACCGTATACGCCACATTCGCCCATGTGGCGCCCGCATTTACCAGCACACTCACCGCAAACACCGCTAAAAGTGTCAGCAGCGGGCCGGTGTCGCCGTGCGTGATTGGGGCAATCGCCGTGTCGAGCACCCGCGCTATGAGCACCGGCTGGGCTGCTGCCGCAACAGCCGCCACCAGCACCGAGACGACCGAAGCCGCCAGCGCCCCCATGTACGGCCGGAGCATCTGCCGCAGCAGCGCGAAGGAGCGTTTCCGCGCCTGCTTCTGCTCCTGAGGAGTCAGGTCCGTGCGCTCGTGCGGGGCTTTAGCCCCGGTTAGTTTCATTGGGTGCCTCCGCCCTCCCCGGTGGGGGAGCCCTCACGATTCTGCGCGCTCTCAGCGGCGGCGGATACCTCACTCTCGGCAATCCCAAAGAGCATGTCCGCAATATGCGCCAGAGACGCGGGGGCCTCCGGCTCGGCGCTCATTAACGCACGGTATGCAGGGAGTTTCATCAGCTCGGTGTGCGTCCCGTCGGCAACGATTTTCCCGCCCTCAAGCAGCAGAACCCGGTCTGCTAAGGCCACCGTGGAGGGCCGGTGAGCCGTCAGCAGGGTGGTTGCCCCACCCAAGTTCCCCTCACCGCCGCGCAGGTTCGTGATGATGCGCTCCTCCGTACCCACATCCAGCGCCGAGAACGGGTCATCCAGCAGAAGCACCGCCGGGCGTGCCGCCAGCGCACGCGCCAACGAAAGGCGCTGCCGCTGACCACCCGAAAGGCTCAGCCCCTCCTCGCCGATGACGGTATCCACGCCCTCAGGCAAATCCGCCACGAAATCGCAGGCGGCAAGTTCAAGAGCGCCCGTTAGGGTCTGCTCCAGCTCCTCTTCGCTGTATTCACCGCGCACACCCATCAGCACATTCTGGCGCACCGTACCCGAGAACAGCACCGCCTCCTCAAACACGAAAGCGGTCTGTGCGCGCAGCACCGGCAGGGGCATGTCGGCAATATCTTCACGCCCCAAGAGGATGCGCCCGCTGGTGGGGGAGTAGAAACGCGGAACCAGTGTCAGCGCCGTGGACTTGCCGCTGCCGGTGGCACCCACCAGCGCAACCACCTCGCCCGCGAACGCCTTAAAACTCAGCCCCTCAAGCACCCCGCCCGGTGCGGGCGCATCGGTGGCGTGTTCTTCGGCGCTGTGTTCTTGGGGGCTGGGCTCTTGTACGGGGTTGTAGGTAAAGTGCACATCGTCAAACGTCACCGATAAAACACCGCCGGAAGGGATAGGAGCCTGCTCGGCTGCCTCGTCGGTGAGTACCACTTCTTCATGCCCGTTTTCGCTCATTACTTCAACATGCCTTTCCATAGCTACCCGGTAGTTTAAATACGAAGAAATCAGTGTGGTTGAACGCAGAACGTGCCCCAGCACCACGGTCAGCACCGCAAAATAGGCGGTGAGCGACCCTAACGAAACCTCCCCCGAGGCCACCTGCGGAACCCCCACCCACAGGGCGATGAGGGTGCTCACCCCAACAATAACCCGCTGATAAAACGCCACCAGCGCCACCAGCATAGACCGCCGGTAATCCAGGGAGTTCAGCTCCTCAACGGCTGCGGTGTACTTCTGAATTTCTTCCTGGGAACGCCCTAAAGCTTTAATGACGCGGATGCCGCGCACCGACTCCTCAATACGGGTTGATACATCCCCGGTGAGCTGCTGAAGCTCCTTAGTGTACGCATTGTATTTACGCACATAGCTCACCAGGGACACCAAAAGTACGGGTACGGTCACCACGAACACCGCCGCCAGCTGCCACGAGGCACCGAACATGAATGAGCTGCCCACCAGGAACATGACCGCCACCGAGATCAGCTGCACCAGCGCGAAGGAGAGCCACCGGCGGATCGTCCCCAGGTCAGACATTGACCGGGTGAGCAGCTGCCCGGATGACCAACGGTCAATCATTGACAGAGGCGCGCGCAGCAACTTGTCGAAGAAGTTCATGCGCATCCGCATTTCCATCGTGGAGGTCGGATCCACAATCAGCCACCTGCGCCAGTAAGCCAAGGATGCCTGCCCCACGCCGATGAGCAGCACCAACGACCCGCCAATCCAAATGCCTGTCTCGGTGGCGTTGCGGGTCAGCTCATCAACAATGAACTGAAGCATCTGCGGAACCGATATTTCAAGTACAGCAGCGCCGATCGCAACCACCAGACCCACCGCCCACCGGCCGCGTATGGGCTTCGTGTACGGTGCGAACTTTAGGGGTGCCCGCTCACCGGCCGCGTAGTCTACGGGCGCCGGGATGGGTTCGCGAGCAGTCTCAAGGAACGGGTTGCGCCGCCGGGAGGTGCTGGTGGCAGGTGTGCGAGTCGTTGCCGGTTCCTCCTGATCGGTTGCGGGGTTGTCAACCCCTGCTGTTTATGGGCGGATGCGCCGCATCGGGCGCTATCGGTGATGTGAGCCTGAGGTTTCTATTATAGACAGCGGCCTCTTGCCGTCTGCCGCGGGCTTACCCTGCTGTGGGGTGCCCGCCCCGAGACCCCGGCCGACAGCTGGGTGTTTATTCGCTCTTGGCTGTGAGGGTGACCAGCACCGCCTCCGGGGGGCAAAAAAGCCGCACCGGCGCGAACCGTGAGGTACCCAACCCCGCCGTGACCTGCACCGGCACATCCTGCTGGTAGCTTACGCCCTTAGCGCGTGAAGGCGGTAAATCGCAGTTGCTCACCAGCGCCCGCCCACCCGGTAAACACACCTGCCCGCCGTGCGTGTGCCCCGCGAAAATTGCTTGCGCGCCGTCAGCGACGAACCGTTCAAGGGTGCGCATATAGGGGGCGTGCGCAACCCCGATACGCACCCGCGGGGTGGAGCCGGTATCAAACGCTTCAGGGGCGAATCCGGGGTGCTGATCATAACGCAGGTGCGGGTCGTCAACCCCCGAAAATTCTAGGCGCAGCCCGCCGATGCTAATACTGTCATACCGGTTAATAAGTCCCGTCCAGCCGCGTGACTCAAAAGCATCATGCATTTTCCCAATGGGAAGCGGCACGCGTGAGCCTTCCTCAATTTCTTGGGGGGTGCGCGCCTGCCACAGGTACCGGGCCGGGTTCTTGAGCACGGGGGCGAAGTAGCAGTTCGACCCCGGCACGAATACGCCCGGGAAGTCCATGAGCGGGTCTAAAGCATCCAGCAGGGGCGGCAGCCCATTAATATGTGAGAGGTTATCACCGGTATTGATCACCAGATCGGGGCGTAACCCCGCCAGCGAATGCATGAACTCTCTTTTACGTGCCTGCCCCGGAATCATGTGCATATCCGAAATGTGCAGGATACGCAGATCTGCCGTCCCCGCTGGGAGAACCGGCAGCCGCTCGTGGCGTACCACAAAATTATTCAGCTCAATAAAGTGGCCGTACGCTGCTGCGGCGACCCCCAGAACAGCACCGGCGGCAACGGTCTTTTTCAGTACCGAACCGGTGCGTGCTGCAGGAGCCGCCGCTCGGAGCATACGGCGGGACGGGGCGGAATCACGCATTCCATCCAGCCTTTCGCTCATTCAGTTGTATGATTCACTCACCCGTAACCTTAGTTGGCGGTTGAGAGCACCTTCGCGCTGGGTTGGGTGAAGTTGTCGGTGTTGTACTTCGGCGCGACCGCCTTCATGTACGTCTGCCATTGCGCACCCGCGTAGGTTGCGCCGTCCACGTACTCACGTACCTGGCCGTTAATTGCCAGCCCGTTCATGGAGCGGAAGCCCTTTGCCACGTTACCAACCCAGGAGGTGGTCACCAGGCCGCGGGTGTAACCGGCAATCCAGGTTTGTGACGAGTTGTCGTTCGTACCGGTTTTCGCAGCGGACCCTTCGGGCAAACCAATCCCTCGGGTGGAGGCCGAGCCTCCCTGTTGGATCACGCCTTTAAGCACCCAGCTCACACCGTTAGCAATGTCCGGGTCGAGAACCTGTTCACACTTGGCCTGGTATTCCTTGAATACCTCGCCGTTGTTCTTGGTGACCTTGTTCATCGGGCGCGGCTCACAGTACTTCCCCTCGTTCGCAAAGACCGCGTAGGCTGAGGCCAATGTCAGCGGGGACACACCGTTTTTGGTACCGCCAATGTCAGTACCCAAATCGGGGATGCTGTGAAGCGGCTCTCCTGTGCCGTCGTACATGTGCAGGGTTTTAGACATTTCGTGCACGTCGCACAAATCCAGCCGTGAGAGCATACCGTACAGGTATGAGTTCAGCGACTGCCGGATACCGTATGCCGCCGTGTTGTACCCCAGACCGCCGTTTACGGCGTTCTTAAAGGTCCACCCTTCCGGCTGGTTGCGGTAGTAGTATTTACCGCCTGTCTCGTCGTAGCATTTGGCGTTCCACGCGAAACTGGTGGGGTACGACAACCGCGTACCATTGACCATGCCGTTGACGCCCTTGCCGTCCTTAATCCACTGGGCAAGGATCACCGGTTTGAACGTTGAACCGGGCTGGAAGCCATTAGTGCCGCCGTACTTGGCATCAACGTTGTAGTTGAACTGCGAGACCGAATGGTCATTGGCGTCCTTGGGGCTGCCCCATTCTGTGTTCTGTGCCATCGCCACCACATTACCGTTGGAAGGCTCGATGCTGGTCAGTGCGGTGTTAATGTCATTAGTGTTGGTTGCCCCAGGCTGAGTGGATTCAACTGCCTGCTTCGCAACCTTCTGCGCCTCCGTGTTCAGGGAGGTGTAAATCTTCAAACCACCGCGCTGCAGCATGGCGTTGCGCTGAATATCAGTGGCACCGTAGGACTCATCCTGCAGGATATTATTCACCACGTAGTTGCAGAAGAAGGCGTACTCGCCAGCGTTGCTGCACCCCTTCTTCACCGGGTGAATGTCCAGGTTTACTTCGCTGGCCACTGCCTCGTCGTACTCTTGCTGAGAGATCTTCCCGTCACGCAGCATGGTGGAGAGCACCACGTTACGGCGTTCAACTGCGTTATCGGGGTGCTCGTCCGGCCGGTAGGTGTTGGGGGACTGCACCAGCCCGGCCAGCAGCGCCGACTGGGCAACGTTCAGGTCCTTCGCAGGAATACCCCAGTAGTACTGGGCTGCGGCCTCAACACCAAAGTTTGAGCCGCCCATGTTCACGATGTTCAGGTAGCCTTCAAGGATCTCGTCCTTGGACTTGTTCTGCTCCATCGAAACGGCCAGCTTCATTTCTTTGATCTTGGCGAAGTAGTTCTTGTTCCCGCCCAGGGTGGCGTTCGCGTCCTCACCGTTCTGCTCAGCAGCGTTAACGATCAGGTTGTTCACGTACTGCTGGGTGAGGGTGGAAGCACCCTGACGTTTGCCGGGGTTCATCGCGTTATTGAAGAACGCACGCCCAATACCGACGGCAGAGACCGCGCCGTGGCTATAGAAATCACGGTCCTCAACCGAAATGATGGCGTTCCGCATATGCGGGGAGATCTGGTCGAGCTTCACCTGTGTACGGTTCTCTTCGTAGAAGGTGGCCAGCTCGGTCTTACCATCTGCGGCGTAGATCGTTGAGGGACGTGCCAGGGGCCCCTCTGAAATCTCATCCGGTAAGTCTTGGAACCAGCTCATGGATGCGTTCACCACTGAGCCAGCGCCTACGACGGGCGGCACAACAATGACCGCCACCAGAAAACCTGCAATGACGCTGTAAGCAATAAACTGCAAAAGGTCGCGGCCGCGACGTTTCTTAGGAGAAGCCATTCCCCCAGTTTAGCGGATATAACTGGGAACTGTAGCCGCCCACGTCAGCCCGCTTTTCATGCCCGGCATGCCGCCGAACAACCTCCTTAGGGTGTCTTAATATTTGGTGTTAAACATGAAGGTGCCCGCTGTATTCTGTCACGTACCCGTGAAATGACCGGCGATATTGTACAGTGCGCCCCCGAAGGACTACCCTAGGTGTATGAAGAAATGGGAATACGCAACTGTGCCTCTGATGATCCATGCTACTAAGCAGATCCTCGACAGCTGGGGCGAAGATGGCTGGGAGCTTGTGACGGTACTCCCCGGTGCCTCCGCACCTTCCGGCCCGAACCCTGCAGGTAATATGGTTGCCCCCACGCAGGGCAACCCCATCGCCTACTTTAAGCGCGAAAAGGCGCAGTAGTATACGCACTGCCCGGTGACCGCCCCATCTAGGGGTCGCGGCACCGGGTTTAGCGTCTCTTACTTGTGCGGCCGCGGACAACCCCGCGAAAATATACCGCTTAAGGGCATCCTTAAACCAATCGCCGATCCCTTACCCACGGAGAGAGCATCATGACCGAACCCCGTATAGAACAACGTATCCGAGACCTTGGCTACGAGCTGCCTGAGGTTGCTGCGCCTGTGGCCGCTTATGTTCCGGCTGTTGTCTCCGGCAGTTACGTGTACACTTCCGGGCAGCTGCCTTTTACGAAGGGGGAACTGCCGGCTATTGGTAAGGTATCTGCCAGCGGGCAAGCAGGCTTTGTAGCACCTGAGGACGCTAAAAAATATGCCGCCATTTGTGTGCTTAACGCCTTGGCCGCCGTAAAATCTGTGATCGGCGATCTTGACCGGGTGCGCCGCATTGTGAAGGTTGTTGGTTTTGTCTCTTCTGAACCGAACTTCACCGGTCAGCCCGGCGTTATTAACGGTGCATCCGAGCTGCTGGGCGAGATTTTCGGTGAGGCTGGGCAGCACGCCCGTTCGGCGGTTGGCGTGCCCGTGCTCCCGCTCGATTCCCCCGTAGAAGTTGAGATTATCGTCGAATATGCGTAGCGAACTGTACACCGGCGCTATCCCCGTGGCGGGTTCCCCTCGCGTTTATTCCGGCAGGAAGAGCGCCCCCGCCCCGCGTACCGAACAGGTGCAGCGGCTGTACACTATCCCAGACTTTATGCGCACCGCCGCGGAGACGTGGGCGAACGAGCACTCCGGAGAGGCCGCCGGTACCGCCGAAACCACCGGGTGCGCCCTCAAGCACGCGGCCTCCGTTATTTTTGTGCGTGATGGCGACGACGGGCTGGAAACTATCCTTACCTACCGGCCCGGCTGCTCTCCTTTAGGGATTGTTGCTTTTCCCGGCGGTATGGTCACCGCAGAAGATGCACAGAATATCCCCTGGTGTGGCGCGGATGCGGAGCATTGGCAGCGCACCTTCGCGTTCGGCGACGCAACGATAGCCCACAAGGTGGTGGTCGCTGCGGTGCGTGAAACCTTTGAAGAAACCGGGCTGTTATTGGCTGGTGAGGACGAGGGGAGCGTAGCCGAATACACCGCTGGCAGCGACCAGATGAACCACCGGGAAGCGATCTCGGACCGCGACGAAACCCTCAGCAAATACCTGGCGATGAGCGGACTAAAAATCCGGGCTGATCTGCTGCGCCCTGTGGTGCGCTGGCAGTCGCCGGACTTCTGCCACAAACGGTACGACGTCGCGTATTTCACCACCGCCGTGCCTGTCGGCCAGCAGGCAAGCCTGCTGAAGGATAAAGGTATTTGGGGTGACTGGGTGAACGTGCGGGAGCTGCTTGCAGGCCGGGCCACCAGCGACCTCGGTGACCGTATTAACCAGCCCGATACCGCCGGTAAAACCCTTGATGAGCTGGTCACCCCCGGGGTCATGTGTACCCTTGAATCCCTGGCGAAGGTCGGTACGAGCGTGGCCTGGTTGGCTAAGAAACGAACGGTTGAGGTGAAAAAACCCATCCTTGTTAAGAACGACGGACAGTGTATGCTCTCATTCACTGAGGTGGTGAAGGCCGCCCCGCGCACCGGAAAGTTTGGCGCGGTGGCTGCACCAGCAACCTCAGTCATTCCTACAGTCACCCCTTCATAAAAACGTGGAAGGCCGGATTTCCGCACAGCGCGGAAAATCCGGCCTTTGTTGTAGGCAGATAATCACAGTGAAAGGAGGAACCTCATGATTCGCAAAATTCAGCATAACGCTTATGGCGATCCCAGCGTTCTAGAAATGGTTGAGACAGATGAGCCTACACCGGGCGAAGGTGAAGTCCGTGTGAGGGTCAAAGCGGTCAGCCTGAACCCCGTGGATCTGAAAACTTTTGAGGGGTATAAGCCGCTTCGTGTCGCAGAGACGATTAACCGTTTGCGTCACCCGTCCTGGTGGTTTGGCCGCGGTCCCGCACGTTTTCCGAAGGGTGTGGGGCGTGATTTTTCAGGCGTGATAGATGCCCTCGGCCCCGGTGTGAACAATGTTGCTGTGGGCGATACGGTACTAGGAACCCTGCGCAGCGCTCCCGGCTCCGGCGTGACGGAAGGCTCCCTGGCTGAGAAGCTGGTGACTTCTGCCCAGAATATTGTTGCGAAACCTGAGAACCTGAACTTTGAGGTTGCCGCAGCCTTGGGCGTCGCCGGGGAGACCGCGTGCGGGGCGTTCCGTGCAATCGATCTGAAACCCGAGGATGTGCTGGTTATCAGTGCCGCATCCGGCGGTGTGGGAGCCGTGGCGGTTCAGCTTGCGGTGCATCGGGGAGCAACAGTTATCGGTATCGCATCGGAGAAAAACGCGGAGTTTGTGCGCTCTCTGGGGGCAATTCCGGTTGCATACGGTGACGGTTTGAAGGAGCGTATTCTCAAGGCAGCACCGACCCCGGTTACGAAAATGCTTGACTGCTACGGCGGGGACTACATTCCGTTAGGGGCAGAGCTCGGACTGAAAAAGGACGCGATGGGCACGCTGATTCCTACGCCGAAGGCGATGATGAAGGGCGCACAGTTTACGGGGGCGCGGCATGCGCAGCCCGGTGACCTGAAAGAAGTCGCCGATCTGGTGGCATCGGGAGATATTGACGTGACCTTAGCGCATGTGTACCCGTTCAAGCTTGCTTCCATCCGTGACGGTTATAAGGAACTGGGTACGGGGCATGTGCGCGGTAAACTTGTGGTCACTATTCCCTAACAAAAGTCGAAAACTATGAAAATTTTAGTATCTGGTGCTACCGGAAACGTGGGTCGTTTGGTCGTGGAACAGGCGCTTGCGCGTGGTCATGAGGTAGTTGCACTTGCCCGGAACCCGCAGAATCTTCAGCTTGAGCACCCGAACCTAACCACGGGCGCTGTAGATATTCTTGATGCTCAGGCCCTCAAACCCTGGCTTCAAGGCGTAGATGCGGTCATTAGTACCGTAGGGATTGGAACCTCGAAAACGCCGACAACCCTTTACTCTGCCGGGACAAAGAATCTTCTGGACGCCATGCAAGAGCATGGGGTATCACGTTTGGTCGTGATCTCTTCGGAGGTCGCCGAACATTGGGCTCATCAAGGGCTCTTCAAGCTCTGGGTGGTGTTGCCGCTGCTGCAGCACTTTTTGGGTGCAACCTACGATGATATGCGGCGTATGGACGTGGTTTTGTGGGAAAGCACCGCGCAGTGGACGGCGGTGCGTGCCCCTCGCATTCAGCCGATGAAAGCTAAAGGCTCTTATCGGTTAGATGCCAACAAGCCGCTTTCTCGTGGCTGGATGATTACCCCGGCGGATATGGCGACTGCGTTGCTCGATATTGCCGAACGTGAGGATCTGAACCGACAGCACGTCTACGTTGCTAACTAGATGTGAGAAGGCCTGCTATATCTTAATTTGGCGATGCTTATTTCAGCTATATGTTCCAGAGCTTACTTGCCGTTTGCCAGTTATCAGGAGCTCCTATATGTGAAATTGGGACTATCTGAACTTCTGGAAACGATTGTACGACTGTCGGTAACAGTTTTTTATTACCGACAGCGAACCGGTCTAAAAGAAACTGCACAAGTGTAAGTTGCCCAAAAGTGCGTGTCCATTCGGTATTTATGCAGTCGAGATCAGTGTGGGTACCTTGAGCAGGTAGCTTAGGTGAAATAGCATGTACCCTGTTAAAAAGGCGCCCATGATGAGCGCAGATATTCCGCACGATGTTAAGAGCCTTAAGCCAGCTACGCAATTGAGGCGCAGTGAGGTCGCACTGACTAGATATAGTATTCTGCACGCTACGGGGTGAAAGCTCGTAAAGATAAGTTAAGCTTCCCCAGTCCATAATCTCCGTGGCAGCCCATACTGGAAGATTCCCGCCATATTTCTGTTTGTGGTGAATAACAAAGTCTTCACGTGATGATTTAAGCTCATGTTCATAACGTCTACGCCAACCGTTATATTTCTTCTCTTTAGGGGTACGAACTTTAACTCCAAGCTTGTAAGGATCGAGACTCCCTAGTTCATGACCAAGATGCGCACGTATAGCAAGCTCAATAGGTGTAAGAGCTGTAAATGTTGCTGTACGAAGTCGAGAATCAAATCTATATAAGTCAACTACATCTCTCAACCGCGTACCTGGAAAGAAAGTATCTGCACGGCTGCTATTTTTAAACTCCCGAAACGGGTAGCAATAACCGCTCAAACGATAATAGCTAACCTGCTGAAGTAAAAATACCGCTTCGTCGCGATCTCCTATGTCCATACCACGTCTGACTAGAATATCTATTTGTTCATTGTAAGTTTTAAATTCTTTGATGTCCTCGCCCATGAGTACCCTCTGTATGATGAAGACCGGCCCTGGACCTAACTGTCAAAGCAGTAGGCGGAACCGGTCGTGGTGATAAACACTCTACACAACGTTAGTCATTCTAAGCAAGCGCGCTCGCGCCTTATTCTTGATAAATGTCATAAGAACTTTCGTCTTGCTAGAGTTATCCGCACTCGCTTTATAAGGCAACCAGTCTCACCGGATTACGCTTCGCTCCATCCTATGAGACAGCCTTAGGCGCTCGCTGCGGATACCCTGCCGAGGCGCGGAGTTCGTACTTGATGAGGTATGCATCGTAAGCGATTCAGGGTGGATTGCCTCTAGGCGAGACGGGTTCCCTGTCAAGTGTATGATGCGTACCTCACCAAACTAAAACACCGGTGGTAAGTCCTGTGCGTACAGCCCGTTTCTGCTAAAGAAAACTCAAAGGCAGAGCACGCAAAAACCGCATCCGAAATCGTTGAATAACACGACGTATCGGATGCGGTTTTCTGTAAAGACTTTGGGTGCCGTCAGAGAGCTTAGCGCGAGCGTTGGCGCAGTCGCGGTAAATCGAGAATCACGACTGCGCGAGCCTCTAGGCGAATCCAACCGCGGGAAACGAACTCTGCCAGTGCCTTATTAACGGTCTCGCGGGATGCACCGACAAGCTGTGCCAGCTCTTCCTGGGTGAGTTCGTGGGCAACGAGGATGCCGTCGGTTGCGGGGCGCCCGAAGCGGTCTGCAAGGTCGAGGAGAGCCTTAGCGAGGCGACCGGGGACGTCGGAGAAGACAAGGTCTGCCAGCGCTTCGTTGGAATGGCGCAGGCGGCGTGCCAGGGTCTTGATAACCTGGTCGGAGATGCTGGGGTCCTGTCGCTGTGCACGTTTGAAGGATTCGTGCTTGATAGCAGCCAGGCGTGTTTCGGAGACCGCTACGGCGTTGGTGGAGCGGGGGGAGGGGTCGAAGAGCGCCATCTCGCCGAAGACGTCACCGGGTCCCATGAGCGCAACCATGTTTTCGCGCCCATCTGCGGCGGTGCGCCCGAGCTTGACCTTGCCGGAGAGCACAGCGAAGAGCTGGTCGCCCTGATCGCCCTCGTAGAAGAGCACGGCGTTGCGGGACAAATCAATTTCTTGGATATCGTCTGTGAGCAGCCTGAACGCGGCGTCATCGAGGGTCGCGAAGAGCGGGGAACGACGAAGGATATCGAGATCCATAGTTACTCCTTGAGTGGGATAGCGGGCGATTCTTTCGCTCGAAAATCTGTGCGTCACACGGTCGCATCTGCGAGACGGATACGATGTGAACCGCATCGCTGGTGTGTGACATATTCAACTAATACTAATACTGAGCGTACCTCATATTTTTTATTTCCGCATCTAAAAAACAACATCCAGGAGGAAAAGTTTTCTGCGCTTACGGGGAAAACTTAAGAAATTCACAGCTTCGCACTCTAGCATCAGCATGTACAGTGTGAGAGGGCTTTGAGCAGCGCACGAACTCTTCGACTTCTCTCATGCTCAGGCGTGCCTTCCGGACGCGCCGTGCGGATTCACCGCATTTTAGTATTCACCAAGGAGGACGCTCATGTCAGCAACTTTTAGCCCCCTTGACATTATTATTCCTGTCATTCTCGTGCTTTATTTCATCGCCGGTCTGCGCAGTGGCTTCTTCACCACGCTAGGCACCTTCATCGGTCTTGCTCTAGGTGTATGCGCCGCCGCGTGGCTCATCCCGCTTGCCGTTGCGGCTGTGGGGTCTAAATGGGGGCTGATTACCGCTATCGGTATCCTGATCCTCTGCCTAACGCTGGGGCAGTGGTTGGGACTCATTGGCGGCCGCAGCCTGCGCCGCGTCACAGATATAACCCCGCTTAAAGGCGTGGAACGTTTCTTTGGCGGCGTGCTCAATGTTGCCGCCTGCGCGCTTGTGCTCGTGGTTTTGACGCTCACGATGCGCACCGTACCCCTGCCGCAGTTCAACGCCGCGTTGAACAACTCAAAGACCCTCTCATGGATGGTCGAGAACACTCCGGATGGTCTGCGCAACGGCATCGAAAATATTCGTAACGATGTGCTCGCATCCGGCACTATTCCCGAGGTGCGCCAGCTGATCGCCCCGGAAACCAGCGCGCCAACCCAGGGCGTAGAGACGGAGGCGCTCGATAACGCCTCTGCCTCTGTTGTGCAGATTCTTGGCGCCGCCGAACAGTGCGGATACACTTCAACCGGTTCCGGGTTCGTGGTGGATCATGGGCTTATCGCAACGAACGCACACGTGCTTTCGGGCGTGAACTCGCCTATGGTGAGGGATCAGCGCGGGCGCACCTGGCAGGGCGAGGTGGTCTATATGGATACCGCCCAGGATCTTGCCTTTATCCGCGTGCCCGGGATGAACCTGGATCCGCTGCCGATCGGCAGGAACGCTAATCCTGGCGAGACCGTAACCTTCATGGGTTACCCCCAGGGTGGACCGTTCAAGGCGCTCCCTGCGACCGTGCAGGGTGTGGGCAATACCCAGACCATTGATGTAGAGACCGGTAAGCCTAACCCGATGCGCCAGGTCTACCAGCTTGCCGCAGATGTGCAGCACGGTAACTCCGGCGGGCCTGTTCTTGACGAGAACGGTAACGTTGTGGGCGTGGTTTTCGGTAAAGCTCCCGACGGTGAAAGCAGCACGGGGCAGACCGGCTATGCGATAACCGCATCCACCCTGAAGCAGGCGCTTGAGGCTGGCGGCAGCAACACCGCTTCCGTGGCGACCGGAACCTGCAAGAACTAATTGCTGTAACACGATAAACGCATGATGTTATCGCCGGGTAACCGTGCGATGACAACCAAGATATAAGGTGCCTCACGTATCCCTGCTATTGGATGCGTGAGGCACCTTTGTGTACCCGCCTCACCGCTCGACGCAGTGGCCCTACGACGATACTTCTCGGTTCTACTCCGACTCCAGGTGCTGTGCCAAGAAATCTACCGCCATCACGTACCCGTAGGCGCCTGCCCCGGCGATCACCGCTGTTGCCTGCGGGGACACATACGAATGATGCCTGAACTCCTCGCGTCGGTGCACATTCGAGAGGTGAACCTCGACGACGGGCAGCTCGGCGGCCTCCAGCGCATCGTGAAGCGCCACCGACGTGTGCGTGTACGCTGCCGGGTTAATCACAATCGCAGCCCCACGGGTGCGGGCCCGCTGAATCTCATCCACCAGCTTCCCCTCATAGTTTGTTTGCATAAACTCAACATCAAACCCGTGCAGGGCGGCACGCTCACGCACCGACAACTCAATATCAACCAGGGTGGTGTGCCCGTAGATTTCGGGGCGGCGGTGCCCCAGCAGGTTCAGGTTAGGGCCATTCAGCACAAAAATAGTTGCAGACATGCTTTTAGTGTGGCACATTGAAGCGTCCCCGCGCAGGATGCACGCCCACCAAACCACCCCGCCACCACTATTTAGGTTCGTGAACCAGCCGCTTGAGACTGGCGGCAGCAACACTGTTTCTGCGGTGACCGTGTAAGAGTAACTAGTATTGAGAAACCATCAGTATATTCTCATTAGCAGCGGCAAACGCGGGAAAACCGGAAAATTTCGGTTTTCCCGCGTTTGCTTGCACGTGTTTGGGGTGGAAAACCCTCAGGCATGAAGTGCTGAGAAATGGAAGCACCAAGCGGTTTAGCATAAAAACTAGTCTGACCCCAGACACTGAGCCAAGAAGTCTGCCGCCATCACCCATGTGCGGGTGTCTGCTCCTCCGCCCACTGAGCGACCGTGGGCCCAAGTAACTCTGCATTCTTGGGGGCACGCAGAACACCCTCAGCGAGCGCATCTAAGACAGGATCTACAACGCTTACTTTTCGACGATCACCTATGGCGTGCAGGTAGGTTTGGGTCAGTTCTGGAAGCCAAATTTGCTCGGGCCCAGCGATCTGCCGGTTGCGCGGGCTTTCGGTCGCAGTTTGAACGAGTACCTTAGCCACAGTCTCCACAGCGATGGGTTGAATCAGCCAGTTTTGAACCTTCACGTTGGTCTCGGTCTGTGTGACGGCTGCAGGGTTAAGAGCAAACTCCATCCACTGCGCAGAACGGACGATGGAGTGCGGAAGGGAACTGTCCTCTAAAACCTTCTCCTGCGCTCGCTTGGCGAGATAGTAGTCAAAATCGTCAAATGCGGGGTGGTCAATATTGCAGATGGAAAGGTGAACCAGATGCTGTACCCCAGCATGCTGGCAGGCTTTCTCCAGGGTTTTGGTAACGTCTGAGAAAGTATCAACCAGGCTGGCCGCGGGGTCTGCAGGGAAAGCGTTGGACGTGTCGATGACCACCTGAGCGCCGTTCAGAGCCTCAGCTAGTCCTTCTCCGGTATGCAGATCGATGCCTGTGGCACGAGAGAGAGCAATGACCTCGTGACCTGCTTGCTGGGCGGCGTGAGCGGTGGCGCGACCAGCTGTTCCGGTGGCACCTACAAGAGCGATCTTCATGTGTCCTCCTGAGGAAATCTTTCAGAGGTGGGTACAACTCCCACTATGAAATTGTTAATGTAGATCGATTAATCGTAGTTACCCTCCCAGAGTTGAGCATGACTCATCTGGGGCGCATTAGTATTATCAAAATAACGCAGATACCTGTTCCGGCTCTAGATGCCGCGCCAGGAATTCTAAGAATTGTTCAGAACAAAAAACTGTGCAGGCATATCCTGTGTATGGCATATTTACCCGCTCAAAAATGGTAGAAACCGTGCGGTAACGGCGAACTTCGGTACCCCTAGCTGGGAAAAGCAGACAAAAAACGGTAGGCTCGCGCTATGAGCGCATCCGCACCGAAAAGCACCACCGACACAGACCCAGATCTACAGCTCACCGAGGAAGAACGTGAGCTGCTAAGCATCCGCACCGTGCCCGAGTTTGAGGCGGCACAAGCGGCACGCCGCCGCGCGAAAGCACTCGCCAAAGCCCCCGAAAGTCACCTTGCCACCGTGCGCCGCGCCCGCAAAATCAACCGCATTCTGGGCGAAACCTACCCCTACGCCGTGGCTGAACTCGACTTCACGAACGCCTTTGAACTGCTGATCGCCACAGTACTCTCGGCGCAAACCACCGATGTGCGCGTCAATCAGGTAACCCCGGCGCTCTTCACCCGCTACCCGGATGCGCCCGCCCTCGCCGCCGCCACCGAAGAAGAGGTCGAACCCTATATTCAATCCCTCGGAT
>ERZ773213.486-NODE-486-length-23326-cov-84.816725_pt1 | contig 23326 bp, 17 predicted proteins | sample MGYA00580996_ERZ773213 | MGnify/ENA primary metagenome ERZ773213 (study PRJEB29015, sample SAMEA2738152) | human oral metagenome | biome: human oral; feature: human-associated habitat; material: saliva | place: China | collected 2197 ...
GAGCCAGTCCGCCCACCGAGGCATACCGCACCGGATGTCAGGACATCGACGATGAGCTCGAGGAGCTTTTTGACGGACTCGGATGAAGCAGGCCCCGGAATTCCCTTCGACTGTTCGCGTCCCATCGGTTCGCCATCGCGTCCCTCCGCGGTGATACGAATGGTGAATGTGGTCCCGCGCGGCAAGAACTCGTGTTCGTAGAGCGCTCCGTCCGAGGCAGCTCCTGTCGTCCGGTCGATACCGACGCCGTGACGCCTCGGTAAGGGGGATTCTCCGGAGTCGCTGTCCTTATGTTTCGGGAAGGATACCGCGTGGAAGGTGAGTGCGCTCTGCCTGATCGGCAGGGAGTCGTCACTGCGCAGGCGGCGATCGAGGAGTGACTTGCCGGTGTAGTCCGTGTCATCGCCCCACAGGGACACCCAGCTGGCCTTCGAGAATACTCCTCCGTCCTGAGTCGTGGGATGCCCGGCGTCTTCCATCGTTTGGCGGGCGATGTCGCACGCCGCGCGCACGGCGCCCCTGATGGACCTTCCCGGGATCGTCGGCTCGCCGAGGCCGTTGCGGCAGAAACGGATGACGGTTCCCTCTCCGTCACGGTCGGGAACAGCGTCGACACCGCCGATGTGGAGCTCTGACGTCAGCTTAACGGGGATAGTGAGTTCATAGCGCGTGAATGTCACTGATCTTCGCCTCCTTCGGGCGCCTCCTTGCACACAAAGTGCTTGAGCTTTGCTTTCGTGACCTCAATGGATCGGATGTTGAGAAGGGGATGAGCGACGACGAAGCGGCCGTAGCCCTGCGCCGTCAGCTCGCCCACCCCAAAGGGGGCGAGCTTCAGGAGCTTGTCTCGATCCGCCTTGCTGGCGCTCACCTTGATGACGGAACCCGCCTGGATCGCTAGGCGACTCGCGCGCGGCCCGTTGTCCGCAGGCGACCACGAGTCGACGCGGCGGTGACGGATCGAGGGGGTACCGACTGCCTCGACGGCGATGCCCTCGCGCTCGAACGCCCGAATCAGGTCGTCGACGGTCCCTCCGGCCCCGAGCCCAGCGGAGCGCGCGATCACGTCGGACGTGAACCACAGATACACATCGCTGGACGAGGCTGGGGTCTTCACGCCGGGGGCCGTCCCGTCAGCGGACGACGAGGCAGCGCTCGTGAGCTGCGCGCTTCCGGCGTTACCGAAGTGGATGCGTGCCTCCCGCTCGGCGGCTGTCTCTTCGCGGAGCGTGCACGTCGCGGACCCGAAGGTGCCCGTGAGCTTGCGCGACCCGAGCCGGGCCTCGCGTGTCTTACCAAGCAGATCGGAGACAGAGGCGGCTTTCCAGAGCTCATCCGACACCCAGACGTGCGCGCGCATGCACATTCCTTCTGGCAAGGCCTCGACCAGGACCAGTTGCCCCTTGCTGGCCGCGCCCGTCTCGTGGTTGATGGCGGTCGTCTGCCGCCCGCGTAGGGGAGGCTTACCGTACCAGCCCTGAGTCTTTGTGCCGGGCTCTTTGCCGTCGCCTCCCTTGGGGCCGAAGAACACGTACCCGCCGCGAACGGGGAGCTTCCCCTTATTCTCGGGGAAGTTGCCGTACAGGGTGATGAGCGAGTCCGAGGGCAGCGTCTTGTCCGTCTTGAGCGTCAGGGGAACAGGGAACCCCTCAGCGACACTGATGACGGGCAACGCGTCCGAGACGAACAGGTGTCCGCCGGTCACGGCGTTGGTGACGACTGCTTCCTTGTCTCCGCGCTTATTCGACGACACTAGCCGGTGCAGCCAGGGCAGCAGCACCGTCCCGCGCAGGAAGTCCAAGGAGCGGATTTCGTTCGAGAAGGGGACCTCGTAGGACACGATGGGCGAGTTGAGTGTGAGGTCAAGGACCAGGTGGTGCCCGCCGCTGTGCTGAGCTGCGGGACCGTCGATGGTCCCGACCTGGTGTTGTGTGCTGCGCTGCGGGGCTGGGAGCGCGCTGACAGCGTCTGGCTTGAGAGACTGTGCCAGCTTCTTGAGGCTCGTCCTCAGCGCCTGCGCGCGTGACGAAGCGAAAGCGACGAGCTCGGACGTGGACTGAGCGTTCCGCGCTTCAAGCTTGTCCCCGGACACGAGGACCGTGCACTCGCCGTCGCCTCCGCTGCGGCCCGAGCCGATGCCTCGGACCATGAGGCCCGCGACCCCTAGGAGGAAGTGCGCGGCCTCGATCGTCTCCTGCTCGGGGGTCTCAGCTCCGGCCTCGTCGATGAGAGTGAACGTGCCCGTGAGGATGCAGGCCGCCGCGCGTTCCGTGAAGCGCAGGAACTGGTTACGCGCTGTCCCCGTCTTTGGGTCGATGGACAGGGATACCGTGTCGTGGATTGGGATTTTCGAGGCGGGGGTCGCGTCCGTGAAGAGAACGTGACGCGGGTGGGGGGTTGAGCCCGGCTCGCTGTCGGGGTCCTGGCCGAAGAGCCACAGGGCGAAGTTGGTCCACTTCTTAGGGGACTTCTCCTCTGGCCAGTCGAGGGCCTTTGCCGCCAGCATCGCCTGCTCGCGCAGAACACCCGTGATGACCGTGCCGCGCACGACCGGCTTGTTGTTGCTTCGCTCAATTGTTGAGTGTGTGCGTCCCGCGTGCCCCACGCCCGTGGACACGCCCCAGTCGGACGTGAACACGATGGTCACGTGGCCGCTAGCTGTAAGAGAAGTGGTAGGTGAATCGGTGGTCACTTGGCACCTCCTTCGGTGGGATGGTCTGCTGTTTCCTGGGGGCCAGTGTCGTCGGTGTTCTTGCCAATCCGTGAAACGAGGTAGCCGTCGGGCAAGTTCCCGGACAGGTCGATGAGGTCCAGGAGCCACTTGATCTGCTCGGGGGATTCGTCAGCCTCATTGGAACTTGACGATTGAGGAGGGAGAAGTTTCAGCTGTTTGGCGAGGAGTCCAGCACTGGGTGCGTTCTGTAGCGCGTCGTCCCACTCTGTTGCGGCCTTCTCGGCACCGCTTTCTGCGAGGAGCTTCACGATACGGTTCGCGCGGGCGCGCGGGAACGGATCACCGGTGGTCTGCGTGGGATCGTCCGGTTTCTTGCCGTCGAAGGCTGTGACTGCCCGAAGGATGCGCTCCCATGAGGGCAACGGCTGCAGCTCTGCAGTGGGTGCTTCCTCGGACGATGTCGTGGTTGCGTCCCCGATACGTTCCGGTGCGTAGTGGCCGATCAGGAAGGGGCGCTGCGTACGGCCCTTGTACTCGTCCAGCGTGTCATCTGGGTACAGGACCGTCGCGTCGCGCAGGACGTGGAAGTTGATCGTCGAACAGGGGACCGTCCCCGGATACTTACCGAGCTCCTTCCCGCGCGACACCAGCTCTTCCGCCAGATCGTAGGCGATATGGAACGGGAAGTTGCGGCCCACAATGGCTGCACCCGCCGAGGCCGTCAGGGGGCCCGCTTTCTTCGCGCCGGCGACGACGGCAAGTTGTTTCAGAAGCTCGTCCTTCTCCGTGAGTTCCTCGTAGTGGCGGATGTAGGCTTCCGCGAATGGAATCGCGTAGCGACCGTCTGTGTAGACCGTGACGTCATCGCCGCCGACGAGAACGGGCACAATGGGAACGACTGTATCTGGAGTCAGTTTTTGAACGTCGTACCATGACAGTGCGATGGCGTCCTTCACGGCCTGGTCGAGGCGCTTATTCACCACCATGATGAACGTTTGCAAAGCATCGTCGGGATCAGTGTGGACTTCATCAGCGGATACGCAAACCCCAGTTTCTTGAGCCCTATTGTGTGCTGAACCGAGATCACGCATGATGGCACCAACGCCGTTACCGTCAATATGGACGACTCCGACAGACGACAACATGTTCTTGGCATCCTCGGACTCCTCGCCGTCTTGGAACGCAGCCGCAAGCTTGGTTGGATCGAACTCGGGTTCTTGTTTGAGCGCCTTTCCTTGCTTCGCAAGCCGCTCCTGCACATCGTCGACTTGCCGCTTTCGCGATGTCGATGCGAACAGTCGCTTCACGCGCGACGGGAGGGATAAGGGGGAGGACTCGTCGAAGTTATTCGGCTGCAGGGACTCCTGAGAGAACTCCAGAGCGCCTAGCGATGCAGATGCGGGAAGAGCGGACTCTGAGCCGCGTTCCAGGAACGGGAACTGCGGGAAGCGTGCCGCCGCCGGGCGGCGGTTCAGCGAGTACTCACTGAAGGATCGGTCGAGTCTGTTCAGGTCCGCCGGATCAACCGGATCAGATGACGTTTCAATGAAGACACCCGTGACGTCGAGGCCCGGGGCGTCAGTCAGCGCACGGAGCGTGACCTCTCGGATCAGTCGCTTCGCTAAATTCGTTGGATCTCCATCAGCCTCGGTGAAGCGAACGATCACCTTGCCGGACGAGTCGGAAACCCAGAAGGAACTCGGAAGAGTCTTCGTATCAAGGAGTTCTTCTGCTTTATCCTTCACCCACTTGGACAGCAGGGTAATCTCGAAGGATGCGCCGATCTGCTCACGCAGGCGAGGTGACGAGAAGATGAAGGGCTGGTTGCTGTTCGTCTGCAGCATGACGAGGTAACTTGTCATGGTTGGATCCTCCCTAGTCTCCATTGCGCGGTGGAAGCGTTGTGAGGAGCGAAAAGATGTCTGTCATCATCCGTCCAATTTGGTTGACTACGACAGTAAAAGGACGTTGGAAAGGCTTTGTATCGTGGATATGCTTTGATAAATCAGCTTCCCCGAAGTATTTAGGCTCTTTGAGGGAGCTGGGTGGGCACAGAACAATGAGTCCAACGACTGTGTCTTCGCTGTTACCTACCTGTACGTCATCTTTTAGTATTTTGTCATCGCCGATGGTTGCGAGTGTGTCGGATAGTAGTTGAGCTTGTTCGTTTGATATAGGGGTACCATTTTCTCCCATGAAGCAGAGAATAACTAGGTCGTACTTGGTGAATGTGTCTAAATTGCAATCATATTTCGGTGTCTCTGCTGTTATAAGAGTCGCTTCATTTGTGATATTATTCTTATTTAACAGTTGTGAATAGTGTAGCTGTGCCTGGACCTTGTCGCATTCCGATTTGTCTCCGGCGAGGAGAATTGTTTTATGTTCCAGTCCGTAATCAATGCGCTCTTTGAGTTTGAGTAGCCCTTTGCCGACTGTTTCGACAATGAAGTACCCGGGAATCAGTGCGAGTAGTGTGTATGCTGCTGGAAGTGCGAAGTTAATTGCGAATTCTTCGGGTGTCGAGTGAAAGCGTCCGTAAATTAATAGGAATATCATGCCTAGAGCAACTGTGCTAAGAGTGATTAGCTTTCTGTGTTTTTGGCACCATGGAAGTACTTTATCTTGTAGCATTATTATATTTCCTTTCTTATGCGGCCACAGCGTCTATGACGCCCATGCCGAAGCTCGTGTGTGAGCCGACGTTCGTGTATGCGGACAGCGCCATGAGGCGCGAGAAGATGCGGGTCGCTTCGGCCCCCTCGACGCCGCTGATGCGCAGGTGGCCCTCGTGGGCGGGAATTTGGCGTGAGCTAAGGCGGCCCTGGCCCGAGTTGCGTGGCATCACCAGTGACACCGTGGATGAGTGTGTGAAATCCTGGGTCGCCAGCACACTCGCCATGGCATGGCGGTCGATGCGTGGGGGAGCGAGCCTCCGATTCCACGTCCACCAGCGCTGCTGCAGGCTCGTCGCAATCGTCGCCGGAGACAGGCTCGGAACGTGATGCCCCTTCGACGAAAATGTCGTCGGCGTGACCAGGCGTATCTCCCACGCGGTGTCCTGGTCCTGTTGCGCCAGCTCCTCCCAGGATGCTTGGTTGATGATCTGCCCCTCGGTTGCAATCAGCACCGCGTCGTCCTCGGTGCCTGCACCCACGCGCATGACGCCTCCCCATGACAGCCATGCATCCAGCGTGTCGACCAGGCGATCATCCAGGAAACGCACCTCCACGCCGAACGTGGATTCTGAGTGGCATAGCTCCCCGAGTGAATACGGTTTCACGCTGCCCGCGCCGTGCGGTGGCCGGTGCGCCAGCGTTGGGAACTGGGAAGCTCTGGCCGGGCTGATACCCGGCGGTAAGTCCAACACTGCTGACAGGGCAGCGTGAAGCCGCCTAGGTGTGGCTGGCACCCCTTCGGGTGCGTCAAAGCTCACGTAAACGGATGCTGGCATCGGTGCCTCCCATCACTTGCGTGTGACTGTCGTCTCTGACGGTAGCATAAAATGTCTGACAGATCATGTCCAACTGTCAAGCATTTGGTCTGGCTGATCAGTAGGTATTGCCGTGTATTTTTTGCCTACATTACGTGGTTTACTATTCACATCTAATTTTGGTTCTGAATGTCCGTCTAATGGATTGTTGAACCCCGTCTAGGGGTGCCGATTTTTGGTGAAGGAGTTCGTTGTGGCTAGTCTTGGCCGTGTTTTTCGTGGGGTTGAGTACCCCTCCCGTCGTGAGGCGTGTCAGGCTCGGCATCAGGAATATGTGCGGGCTCTTGCCGATGGTTTAACCTTTACAGGTCTAGGTTCGAGTGGGGGTTGCGTCCACTTGCTGGGGGTTTCTTGCGCATCCACCGGCGCGAGGACAAGCAAATGCCGTGCTCGATTAGTGTCTTCTTGGGGTGGGCGTAGATCCACGTGTCGATCGCCTCGTGGCTAATCGTGTGGCCCTGAGCGTCAGGAGAAGTGTCCATGGAGGGCAGTGTGCCACACGCCTCCTCACGCAAGCGCCCGCTGATCTGGCGGGGAGTGTGCCCCTGAGACAAATCAGCGATCACACGGCGGCGAAGGACCTCATCACAATCCAACAGGTGCTTCTTCGGGCGACGCCTGGCCGCGCGGGCGGCTTTGCCGGCTTCCTCGGCCCGATACTGCCCGTCAGGGCCCGTATGGCGGGTGATCTCACGGCACACCACCGAGGGGCTACGCCCAATCAAGTGGGCGATACGCACCTGGGACAAACCCGCATTCACCCCCGCCATGATCGCCGCACGATCCCAGGCACCAAGCATCCGACGACACCCCATGACCAACCTTCAAACAACATCACCGCTACACGAAAATTGCTTACACCCTATGACACTGCCGTGCTATAGCTACGTGAGATCTTTACGGTCTATGGCGCAGCTTTCCATTGAAGAAATAGGTTGGGCATCAAAAAGTAGATCAATAAATGTTTCTATATCACCATCCCTATTTGGTAGTCCGATAGCTTCATCAATAGTGAGAAGACTTGTGTGGCGAAGCCAGATCAAGAAGCCAAGATCAACCATATTCAATCGATGTGAATTTTGATCGTAACTGAGGATTGGCGGCTTGAGTTCGATGTTCTGCTGTCGCTTGGAGACGTTTTTTAGATTTTGGCTAAGATTAGTGACAAGACTACCGATTGTCCTATTGTTTGAATTTGGGTGTAGTGCGCGGACTGCTTCCTTTAGTTCTTCAAGGGTGACAAAGTTTCGTGCAGGATAGTGTCTGATGTATGAAATTAAAATTGCGATAATCCATTTTCGAACAGGGTGGATCTGGCACCTATCGTCTTCGGAATAGTCGGTTATAAAATGCTCATAGCGACCGCTTTGATTCTGAATCTCGTGTTTAATTAGCACCTGTGCGTCGCCATTCACGATCTGCGGGTTCGCATACTTATCGCCAATGTGCTGAATGCAAGCTGTGCGACATGCTGCCTGAAGTAGGTAAACGACACCTTCTGAGTAGTGAACAAGGTTAGCTTTAAATTCTTCTTCAAACTGCAATCCAAGTTTAGATTCTCCGTGCTCGATTAGATTTCTTAGCTGTTCATCTGTCCATTCATCGGCATTAATCGTCTTGATGCGACTGGAAAGATCGCCGTTATATACAACCAGCCGATTGGCTTCTTTCCAGACTCCAACAATAATGAAAGTTACCTCGAGTGTTTCATCATCGTAGAAGGTTTTTAAAGTGCGTGTAAACTTATCTTGGGTCTCTTCGGAGAGGTAGTGAAAATCGTCGATAATAATGGTACCGGTAAAGTGCATTTCTCGTAGGGCGTTCGTTATATCGTTTGCATCAGCGGGATTGAGTGAGATCTTTTCGCAGCTTGTGGCAGTTGTCTGAGAAGAGCCGAGCTTACTCCTCAGGCCAAATAATCCAGTATTGATAGATGCCTCAATGAGTGGCTGGGTTGAGCTTGATGAAGTCTGATGAGTAATGGTGAAGCCGGCCGTCTTGAGAATTTGCGTATGAAGGTCTTCTATATTTGTGATTGTCCCACAATTGAGGGGGGTACCTGTCTTTGGGATCTACATGTTTCTTCCATAGTGAGGTCTTCCCTTGCTTTGAAGAGCCGTGTACGACAATGATGTTTCGTCCTCGTAATGCTTCTTTAAATCTGTCATCGATCCCTTTTCTTTCAATGTAAGAGTCGAGGATACGATTGGAGACACCAAATGTGCGCTCAATTTGCTCCCAGGTGATATGAATTGACATTTGGATTGCCTATCGTGTAAATGAAAAGTGACGTTATGAGGTGAAGGTGGTTTGTGGCATCTGAGAATTCTCTAACTTCGACTCATGATGTTATATTGATGTCCTCAGTTCTTAAGAGACTGTCAAGTGCTACGGTTGTTGGTTTTTAAAGCTGATTGCTGAGATTAACTCTTGTATTGCAAGTTGTAATTCTGCCTCGGTGTACATGTTGTTGTATTTGTTTTCAGGGTGATGTATGTAATTTCGAATGTACACGCATGTCTGAACTGGATAGCTCTTAGGAGTCTTTGTGTTTCTGGTCCATGTCATGGAAGTGGTCACCTTCCGTCTCGTCAGTTCCTTGACAATATCCTCCTCTCGGAGGGATGACTTATTGTTTGTCACGACCTCTTGGAATCTGCCGTACAGTTCATCCAGGAATTCAACGGTTGGTAGTTTGAACGCGAAGTAGTTAATTGCATTCAGTGATACGTTGGGGAGGATCTTAGTGCGGAAGCTATCTTCGAGAGAGATTGTATGTTTCCCGTCATGTCGCTCGACAATATAGACGAAGTCGCACTTGGTGTCGACATGCTTAAGCATGTATGGCGAGTGGGAAAATACTAGGATCTGACTTCCATTTGCTGATAGGCGTGATAGTGCTTGACTTAGCTGCACTTGAGCTCGGGGGTGAAGCCATGTTTCAGGCTCGTCAAGTCCATATACCGTGGTCGAGTGAGCGGTGCTTGAAGTTTCTGCTACTACCTGTAGAAGGGCAAGCATGAAGGCTCGTTGCATGCCGGTTCCCTTGTTTTGAAGCGGCATTCTCGACATCGCTTCATTTGGTTCCTCAATAAGGACTTCGCCGGATTTGAGGAGTGCTTGGGTTTCGGGTGGCGTAAAGGAGAAGGTGATGGCTGTGCTTCCGTACTGGTCCGACATCAAAGCGCTGACACGTTCCGCAGTTGTTTGGAGTTGTTCCTGAACAGTACCGGTTCCCGTCGCTTCAAATAGTGCTGCATGCGATGCGATGTACTGTTTCCATGGATCGCCTTCCTCAATCGAGCAGAGTTGTGCGGATATTAGCTTGCCGAGAGTCTTCGTCTTTGCCATGTCTGCGTGTTCGGATACCTGCTCATCGGCATAGATAAAACAAGTGTCAAATAGGCGTTGGACAAGCGCTGCTATCCCTGTTGGATTTTCCCATTCTGCATTGTTTGGATTGCGTATTAGGATATTCTTTGTCGTAATTTTCGACGGTTTATTTGTCTTGCTGTTGGTGACCGTGTCCTCGTATGATTGACGGCGGATGTCTATTAGGTTCCAGGGTCCACTTTGTGTGAAATAGCTTTCGAGCTTCTTGTAGTCGGTTGCAAGAGTATGCTCTGCTTCATCATTTGCAAATGCTAATGTTGCTTCTACGTATGATTCATCAAGGCCGATCGTGAATGTTTCATCTGGTGTTCTCGTATCGTTTCGAAGGTAGCAAATCGCATCGAGGATTGAGCTCTTTCCACTATTGTTTTCACCGACAAAGTAATTAGTAGTTGGACTCAGGTGCAATGTTACTTCCTGGGAGTAACCACGGATTCCTTTGAAAGTGAGTTGTGAAATGTGCATGCTAGTTCCTATGTTGTTGATTTAATTTGGGTATTCTTGTGGCCGGTGCGCCAGCGTTGGGAACTGGGAAGCCCTGGCTGGGCCGATACCTGGCGGTAAGTCCAACACTGCTGACAGGGCAGCGTGAAGCCGCCTGGGTGTGGCTGGCACCCCTTCGGGCGCGTCAAAGCTCACGTAAACGGACGCTGGCATCGGTGCCTCCCATCACTCGCGTGTGACTGTCGTCTCTGACGGTAGCATAAAAAGTCTGACAGATCATGTCCAACTGTCAAGTGGTGTGCCTAGTCGACCAACGCCTGCTTAAAAAGACTTTCCTGCACGATAGCTGCCTTGGGTATCGCTATTTATTTCAATTGGTGAACAACTGTCTAGTGCATTGTTGGATTCATCTGCGGATTTGTGGACTGGGAGCTGCTGTAAGCCTGTCGTCCGTCATCAAAAATGCTCAAATCCCTACCCGCCGCCACAAATTAGGTCAAGACTTCTTAAAATGTGAAACCCCTCTAGGAGGTTTGTCAGGAACCTTGAGATGATTGACACCATGGCGCGTTGTCTGGACTGACCAGGGGCCGCGTCTTCGTTAGCACAGCAGCACAGAAACGAGGAACTCTGATGCACCAACGCTCATGGAAGGCCCTCATCGCGGGAGGAGCCGCCCTCACGGTCGGCTTAACCCTCACCGCGTTCGGAGCGCCTTCCCACGCAGAAGGCGTCGCCGGAATCACCTCCGAGGCGCGCGCCCAGGATGAGGTCATGAACTACGCGGTCAACCTGCCCGCCACCGCCTCGCGCTACGACTTCAACGCGGCCGTCTCCAAGGCCTCGGAAAATGGCGTGGTTCTGGCCCAATACCCCGAATTCAACTCCTTCTTCGTCCAGTCGGTGAAGGCAGCCTACGCGCCCGACCTCGGCAAGAGCCTCGTGGCCGCGGGCATCTCTTACGACTCCATCGGCCCCACCCGCTACAAGACCGTCACGGGTGACGAGGTCCGCACCGAGCAGCCCACGAAGACCGACGCCGAAGCGAACGCCGTCAACGAGGCCGCCGCCGAGCATGAGACCGGCCTGTCCGCCGACTCCCAGCTCAACGACTTCACCCCCGACGAGGGCGACGCCAACGCCTGGGGCCTGTCCGCCATCGGCGCGGTCGAAGCCCAGACGGTCGACGTGCCCCGCGCGACAGTCACCGTCGCCGTCATGGACACCGGCATCGACCCTGACCACCGGGACTTGAAGGACCGCATCGACGCCTCGCGCTCGGTCGGCTGCCAGGTTAACGGCATCCCCAACCAGGACCCTTCGGCCTGGAAGGATGACCACTACCACGGCACGCACGTCGCCGGCACCATCGCGGCCTCGCACAACGGCTACGGTGTGGACGGCGTGGCACCCGACGCGACGCTGATCGCCATCAAGACCTCGAACAAGGCCGGCTCCTTCTACCCCGAGTACGTGGCCTGCGCCTTCGACTGGGCGGCCGAGCACAACGTCGACGTGTCGAACTCCAGCTACTACATGGACCCCTACGCCTTCTGGTTGCCGAACGAGGCCTCCCAGGCCGCGGGCCTCGAAGCGGCGTCGCGCGCGGTGCGCTACTCCAAGGAGCACGGCGTCGTTAACTTCGCCTCCGAGGGCAACTCCGACGACGACCACGACAACCCGACGATCGACAAGGATTCCCCCAACGACGTTGAGGGTGCGGCCGTTGAGCGTAACGTCGCGGGCGGCATCGACGTCCCGGCGATGCTGGGCGATTCGGTCCTGTCCGTCTCCGCGCTGAAGCTGCCGACCGGTGCCGACCCGGCTACCGCGAAGCTAGAGCGCGCTGGGTTCTCCAACTACGGCAAGAACTCGGTCGACGTGGCCGCACCCGGCCAGCGCATCTGGTCCACGATGCCCACCTGGGAGAAGGATCCGCCGTTCGGCTACCTGTCGGGCACGTCCATGGCCTCCCCGCATGCGGCGGGCGTGGCCGCGCTGGTCAAGGAGATCCACCCGGATTACACGGCCGATGAGGTCATTGCGCTGGTCAAGAAGCAGGCCGGCTACACCTACGACCGCCTCGCTGAGCCGACGGACGGCAAGGAATACCGCGGCGCGGGCCTGGTCAACGCGCTCGACGCGGTCCTGAAGGATCAGCCCAAGCCCGTCATGGGCAGCATCGAGTACTCTTACGACGGCGGCACCGACTGGCGTCCGCTGGCCGACGCCCACGTCGCGGGCATGATCTACGTGCGCACCACAGTCACGGGTCCGGTCACCACGGCCACTATGAAGGTCGAGGATCAGGATCCCGTGACGGTTGAGGGCACCGGCGAGTTCACCGGCAACCAGGTCGTCCTCCTCGGCGGCCCCTACGACACCAGCAAGCTGCCCGCCGACGAGCCTTTCGCCTCGGTCACTGTGACTGCGGAGGGCCGCAACAAGGACGAGCGCGCCGATGACGATGTCGCGGACGCCGTCCACTTCCACGTCGATGCATCCGCTCACGAGGGCGGCGCGTGGGTGAACGACCCCGCCGGTTGGAAGTACTGCTACACCGACTCGACGTGCGCGAAGGGTCCGCTCGCCATCGGCGCGGACAGCTACTACTTCGACGAGAACGGCATCCTGGGCACCGGCTGGGTCTCCTACGACGGCGCGTGGCACTGGCTGGGTACCTCCGGCCGCATTGCGACCGGCTGGACCAAGGTCGCCGACGCCTGGTATTACATGGACAACTCCGGCGCGATGACGACGGGGTGGACACAGGTGCGCGGCTCCTGGTTCTACCTGGCGGACTCCGGAAAGATGGCCACGGGCTGGACGAAGATCGGCGACTCCTGGTACTACTTCCAGGAGTCGGGCGCGATGGCGACCGGCTGGGTCAACGACGGTGGCACCTGGTACTACCTGAACGAGTCCGGCCAGATGGTGACCGGACGCGTCCAGATCGATGGCACGTGGTACACCTTCGGCAAGTCGGGTGCCTTGCGCCGCTGAGCCACCACTGACGAGGCCGTGGCCCCTTCCCCGGTCACGTGTCCTCGCGCTCTCCTGAGAGCATGAGAAAGCGGGCGGGTCCGAACGTATGGTTCGGACCCGCCCGCTCATATGTTCCAGAGTGAGGAAGGGGCTTCGGGCACTCGAAGCGCCCCTAGCCTCGCTCCGGCGTGTCAGCCCAGCGAATCGAAGAGAACCTGCAGGCCCTCCGTCATGGTCGGGTGCGCGACCGGGAGGAAGCGGAGCTGCTCGTAGGTCAGGCTACCGGCCATCGCGAGCTGCACGGCGGTAATCACCTCGGAGACGTTCGGGCCGATCAGCGTCGCGCCCAAGATCTGGTGAGTGTTCGCGTCCACGACGGCCTTCCAGAAGCCCTCGCCCGCGTAACGCAGCGTCTTGGCGCGCGGGATCGCAGCCGTCGGAATCTTCGCGATGCGCACGTCGAGGCCGGCCTCGCGGGCCTCGCCCTCGGACAGGCCGATGCGGGCCAGCTCGGGGGTGGCAAACACGGCGTAGGGGATCGTGCGGCCCCTCGTGGTGGTCGTCGGATCGTTCAGTGACGTGCCGGAAAGCTGCGCGCGGATGATACGGAAGTCCGACCAGGACGCGTGCGTGAACATGGGGGTGCCCGCGCAGTCACCGGCCGCCCACACGCCCTCCGCGGACGTGCGCAGGTGCTCATCCACCGCGACGAAACCGCGATCCGTCAACTTAACCCCGGCCTCGTCTAGGCCGATGCCGTCCGTGTTGGGCACGCGACCCACGGCCACCAGGACCGCCTCGGCGGATACCGTGGAGCCATCCGTGAGCGTCAGCGTCGTCGTGTTGCCTTCGCGCGAGGCCGACGCCGCGCGGCCGCGCACGATGCGCACACCGGCGGCCTCAAGGCCAGCCTCAACGACGCGGGCGGCGTCCTCGTCCTCTCGCGGCAGCACGTGATTCCCCGAGGAAATGAGCGTAACGTCCACACCGAAAGCCGCCATCATCGATGCGAACTCCACGCCGATGTAGCTGGCACCGATGATCGCCAGGGAGGAGGGCAGCTCCTCCAGGCGCAGGATCTCCTCGTTCGTCCACGCGCCAGACTCCCACAGGCCGGGGATCGCGGGACGCGCCGGGCGCGAACCCAGGTTGATGAGGACGCGCTCGCCGCGGATCGTGCGCTCGCCGCCCTCCTCAAGGGTGATCGTCACGGTGCGCTCGCCCGTGAAACGAGCCTCGCCACGGATGAAGTCCAGGCCGGGGGCCGCGAACATCTTCTCGTGCGCAGCCACCATGGCACCGACGATGCTCTCCTTGTGGGCGCGGAGCTTCGCCAAGTCCACGCGCGCACCCTCGGTACCGACGATGCCGAACGCCTCATCCGTGCGGGCGTCGTTCAGGCGACGAGCCGAGTTGACCAGCGACTTCGTGGGGATACACGCCACGTTAATGCAGGTGCCGCCGACGAAACGCCGCTCCACCATGGCGACCTTCCAGCCGGCCTTCGCACGCTCCATCGCGAGGGACTTTCCGGCCTTGCCGCCGCCAACAACCAGCAGGTCGACGGACTCGAGTGCGTTCGTGGACATGTTTCTCCTTCAGTTAGTGAGGTGATACTTATTAGAACGACTGGGTGGCGGATCTATTCCACAGGGTGAACATCCCGGGCGTGTCGCTTTTCACTCGCAAACGGCGAGATGCCAGTCGATTGGCTGTTGTATGGGAGCGCTGTGTCATAGTGTGGTCCTGCCGGTCGTTGAAAGTGCCTCCGGCATGCTTGAATAGAGCCATGAGGGCTCTAGAAATTGGTGATTTCAAAGAGGATGTAGGAGCCGCGCTCGCGCGGGCCTCATCCGGGGAAGTCGTCACGCTCACACAAGAAGGCCAGCCTGTCGCCGAGCTTGGTCCTGTGCGCATGTCGACGTACCAGCAGTTGCGCGACTTGGGTCTCGAGCGCCCCGCCATGGCGGACCTCGACACCTACCAGATGCCGTCCAAAAACCTCCCTGACGGGCGGGGCATCGTCGGCAAACTGCAGGACTGACGAAGTTTGTCACCAGGCTCCATGTGCTACCATGTAGCACATGGAGTCCGTTGGTATTCGGGAACTGCGTCAAAACGCCTCCCAAGTGGTGGCCAGGGCCGCCGCCGGCGAGGTCATTACCATCACTGATCGCGGCCGCCCGGTCGCGCAGATGACGGCGACGCGCCCCAGCAAGATTGAGCAGTTGCGGGCGCAGGGGCGTATCGCGCCCGCAACGCGATCACGTACGAAACTCCCCGTGCCGACGCAGGGGGAGTCGCTCTCCGACGTTCTGGCGCAGATGCGCAACGAGGAACGTTACTGATGCTTCTCTATTTCGACACGTCCGCCATCGTTAAGCTTATGCGTGATGAGGCTGAGACTGCTGCCCTGCATCGCTTCATGAACAGTGAGCCGAACATCTATTTCACGTGCGATCTATCCCGCACGGAGATTGGTCGCGTCGCGATTCGTCAGCAGCTGGACCCCGCAATTGTGGCCGAGACCGTGGGGATCTTTGACATCCTCACACTGGACACGGAAACATACAATCAGGCGGGTTCCCTGCCGCATCCCTTCTTACGCAGCCTCGACGCCATACACTTGGCCTCAGCCCTCGAGCTGGGCAGTGAATTAGACGGAATCGTTACCTACGACGACCGTATGCGCGAAGCTGCGCACGATTGCGGGTTGCAGGTGTTTTCGCCGCGTTGAATGATTCCAAACCCACGGATGCGGTCGCAACGATCCGTTTGCATTGGACTGGCACTTCCCACTAGCTCCGCCGCTTGGCCCGGTTTGTCGGCTCCGCGTGCAGCGGGTCCTCGGGCCACGGGTGCTTGGGGTAGCGCCCGCGTAGCTGCGCGCGCACGTCCCGGTAGGGTCCCGCCCAAAACGACGTCAGGTCCGAGGTGACCGCCGCAGGCCGCCCCGCCGGGTCCGTCAGGTGCAGGACCAGGGGGACGCGCCCGTCCAGCAGGCGCGGCGTGTCCGTCCACCCGAACGCCTGCTGGACGCGCAGCGTGAGCACCGGATGCGCACCGCTCCAGTCAATCGGGCGCGTCCCGCCGGAAGGAATCGGCAGCTTTTCGGGTGCCAGCTCATCCAGGCGCGCCGCCTGGGGCCACGGCAGCAGCGAGCGCAGCACGTCCAGCATCGACACCTGAGACAGGGGAGCCCCTGACGCGAGGCGTCGCCCCCACGGAGCCAGCCACTGGTGCGCGCTGCCCGCCAAGGCCTCGTCCGACACGTCCGGCCACGGCGCGCCGAAGACCTCGTGCAGCGCCCGCATGCGCTCCCTCAGGGACGAGGCCTCCTTCCCCCAGCCGAGTTCGCCGAGTCCGCGGGAGGCCAGGTGCTGCGCCACCAGCGCGGTCGCTTCCTCGTCGCTCAGGGCGCGGGCGGGGGAGGAAGACAAGGGGATCGCGCCGAGGCTGCGCGTGCGCGTCGCGCGCAGCACGCCCTTGTCGATCAACGCGTCCGTGCGGGTGACGAGGAGAGTCGTGCTTGCCGCCAGCGCGTCCTCCTCGCTCAGCGGGACGGCGGCGAGGATGCGTGCGTGGCGCGAGGCCGGGGCGCGGTCAATGGAAGCCACCGCCAGCCACTCCTGGCCCTCCAGGGGAGAACCGTCGGGCAGTTCGCCGCCCACGCCGCCCGCCAGAATGTACGCGGACGAGGCCGGGCGACGCCGCGCGATCCACTGCGGGTAGGCGAGCGCGCAGGTCAGGGCCAGCTCGTCCTCGCGGGTTCGCGTGCCCTGTCGCCTCTCCCGAGAGCCACCCGTAGCCCGTGCGTTGCCGCGCGTCGCGTCAGACGCGTCAGCGCCGGGCAGGTCGAGTCCCGCCAACTTCCTGTCGGCCAGCCTGGACGCGAGGCCCCTCAGGCGTGCCTCCGTTTCCTTGACGCGCGCCGCCTGGGCGCGGCCGACTCCCGCGTCCCCGCCGCGCCCAAATCGGCGCTCGAGGCCTCCCAGGTCGGCACCCGGTGCGCGCACGTCCTCCGACAAGAGGGCCACGAAGCGCGCCGCCTTTGACGCCCCCAGGAGAGCGCTCGCAGCCAGAAGCGCCCTGCCCAGGGGCGGGTCCAACGGCAGTGACGCCAAAGTGCGGCCCAGAGCGGTCGCGGCCCCGGCCTCGTCGATGGCACCCAGGGAGGACAAACGCTCCCCGGCGGCCTGCCACGTACCCGCGGGTGGAGCGTCGAGTAAGGCCAGCTCCTCCACCGGCGTGCCCCATGCGGCCACCTGCAAGCGCGCGTCCGTCAGGTCCTGCGTGGCGATGCCCGGCGCGGACTGGGCGGGCCTGCGCGCCACGTCCACGGGATCCATGACGCGAACGGCGATGCCCGGCCCAGTGCGCGCGGCGCGGCCCGCACGCTGTTCCAAACGAGCGAGCGAGGCGGGGACCGTCACCAGCGAAGACAACGAGCGCCCCGCGTCGAAGCGCGGCTCGCGGGCCAGGCCAGCGTCGACCACGACGGATACCCCCGGAACCGTCAGCGACGACTCGGCAATCGAGGTGGAGAGGATGACGCGGCGCTGATCGGTGGGGGAGAGCGCGCGGTCCTGCTCGGCGGCGCTGAGTTGGCCATGCAGTGTCAGAACCTCGACGCCGGGGACGTTCAGTGCGCCGCGCACGGTCTCGATCTCACCCACGCCCGGCAGGAACACCAGGACCGACCCCTCGGTGGATTCAACCGTGTCCTCGACCGTGCGCGCCACGTGCGCCAGGTACTCGCGGCGCACGCCCACGCGCTCATTCCCGATCGCGCCCACGGCCTCGACACCGCGCGGTGGGGGAGCGTAACGCAGCTCCAGCGGAAAAATATCGCCCGGAATGTCAACGAGCGCGGGTTCCGCGCCCGTCGCCTCGCGCAGCCAAGAGACCGTGCGCGAAGCCTCCAGCGTCGCCGACGTCAGCGCGATGAACAGATCCTCGCGCAGCGCCGAACGCGCATCCAAGGCGAAGGCCAACGCCAGGTCTGTGTCCAGGTCGCGCTCGTGGAACTCGTCGATGACGAGGCCCGCGACGCTCGGCAGCTCCGGGTCACGCTGCAAGCGGCGCAACGCCACGCCCGGCGTCACCATCTCCACGCGCGTGCGCTCGCTAACCCTCGAATCCCCGCGCACCGAATAGCCGACTTGCCCGCCGACCTCCTCGCCAAGCAGGCGGGCGATCCGACGGGCTGCGGCGCGCGCAGCCACCCTGCGCGGCTGGGTGACGAGCACCCGCCCGGCCGAGGCCTCGTGCTCGGTTAGCGCAACCGCGACAGCGGGCGGCAGCAGCGTCGTCTTACCCGTGCCCGGGGGAGCGGTCACCACCGCGCAGCCGCCCGGTCGCGTCGCCGCCGTGATAGCACCCAGCGCGCGCGTGACCGGCAGCTCCGGAGGATTGGAAACAAGTTCTTCGAGGGTGGTCATGGCTCAATATTTCACAGGCGAGTGATACTGCTGACGGGCTTTCACTGCGCGGAGCTGCCGTTTTTTCGCAGCATTTCAACGTCGTACCCTGCTTCTGCCTCTGCGACCCACGCGTCAATCTGTTCCTCGCTGACAGCTTCTCCGTGCACGGTCTGTTTGTTCATACACACAGGCTAATACGAAGGTGATGAGGCTGAGGAAGATGGGGCGGCAGAGTAGACTGGAAGCAGTATGACTACGGAGAACACAGCGCCGACGCTCGCGGCGGCCACCCTCGCACACACCACGGGGCGCGTCACCATCCCCGCAGACATGGACCCGATTGTGGTCCTCGGCATCGCAGACCAGGTCCTGCGCGCCCTCGAACGCGGCTTCCCGCACGTCCGCTTCCTCGTGACCGGGCGCGACATCTCCCTGGCAGGCACCCAGGCGGACATCGACGTGGCCGCCGGACTCCTCGAGGAACTCATCGGCATGGCCCGACGCGGCACCGCCCTGGATGCCACCGCCGTCGAACAGGCCATCGGGCTGCTCGGACGCCTCACCTCGGGCGAAGCCCCCACAGAGGAGATCCTCTCCGCGCGCGGCCGCTCGATCCGCCCCAAGACCCCCGGCCAGAAGGCCTACACGGACGCCATCGACCGCGCCACCGTCGTCTTCGGCATCGGCCCCGCGGGCACGGGCAAAACCTACCTGGCTATGGCCCAGGCCGTGCGCCGCCTCCTCTCCGGCGAGGTGCGCCGCATCGTCCTGACTCGCCCCGCCGTCGAGGCCGGGGAAAACCTGGGCTTCCTACCCGGCTCCCTCACCGACAAGATCGACCCCTACCTGCGTCCCCTCTACGACGCCCTGGGCGACATGCTCGACCCCGAGGCCCTGCCCAAGCTCATGGCCGCCGGCACCATCGAGGTCGCGCCACTGGCCTACATGCGCGGCCGCACCCTCAACGACTCCTTCATCATCCTGGATGAAGCCCAAAACACGACGGTCGGCCAGATGAAAATGTTCCTCACGCGCCTGGGCTTCGGCTCCAAGGTCGTCGTCACGGGCGACGCCTCGCAGGTCGACCTGCCGGGCAGCCAGACCTCCGGCCTGTCCGTCGTCGAAAACATCCTGGGCGACATTGACGACATCGAATTTTGCCGCCTGACCAGCGCCGACGTCGTGCGCCACGAGCTGGTTGGTGCGATCATCGACGCCTACCAGCGCTACGACGATCGAAACGCCGCGCGCCGCGCGCGCACCCGCAGCCACAACACCGCACGCAGGGAGTACACGTCATGACCGAGGTCATCAACGAGACCGACTACGAGATCAACGAAGCCGAGTTTTCCGCCCTGGCCGACTACGTGCTCGACCAGATGCACGTCAGCTCCGACGCGGAAGTCAACATCATCTTCATCGACCCCGAGCCGATGGAAGACCTGCACGTGCGCTGGCTCGACCTGCCCGGCCCGACCGACGTCATGAGCTTCCCCATGGACGAGCTGCGCCCCGGCACGGCCGACCGTCCCACGCCCCCCGGCATGCTCGGCGACATCTGCATCTGCCCGGCGATCGCCTCCCGCCAGGCCGCCGAATCCGGCCACAGCGCCGCCGAAGAAATGCTGCTCCTGGCCACGCACGGCATGCTGCACCTCCTCGGCTACGATCACGCGACCGATGCCGAGCGCGAGATCATGTTTGCCCTCCAGCGCAAGCTCCTGCTGACCTTCCTGGCCACCCGATGACCCTCACCGTCCCCCTGGGAGCGGCCCCGGCCTCGTCAATCGTCGGCGTGCCCTCCGTGGCCCTCCTGATCCTGGCAGTCATCGCCCTGGCCTTCGCGTCCATCGCGCAGAGCGTCGAGCAGGCGATTCAGCGCCTGACCCTCGCCGGCGTCGAAGACCTCATCGAGGAAGAACACAGGAACGCGCGCACCCTCTACGGCCTCGTCGAACACCGTCGGCGCACCCTACTGTCGCTGCGCGCCTTCCGTACCTTCTGGCAGGTCGTCTACGCCGTCACGGGCACCATCGTCCTGGTGGACACGCGCCTGCCCTGGTGGGCGATCGTCCTCATCGCGGTGTCCGTCATCGCAGTGATCCAGCTGATTTTCGTCTCCTTCCTGCCCGCCCAGTGGGGCGCGCGCAACCCCGAAGGAATTGCGTTGGGCGGAACGGGGCTGGCTGATCGCCTCGCGCGCCTCAGCCACGTCGCAGACCCGCTGCTGACCCGCCTGCGCTCCTCGCGCCCCGCCCCCGAACCAACCGAAGCGCAGGCGCGCGCCGAACTGATCTCCGACCTGCGTGAAATCGTCGACGAGGTCGGCGAGCCCGAGAGCTTCGAGGAAGAGGACCGCGACATGGTCCGATCCGTCCTGGACCTGGGGCACACGCTCGTGCGCGAGGTCATGGTGCCGCGCACCGACATGGTGACCATCGACGCGGACTCGCCCGCGCCCTCCGCCCTGCGCCTGTTCGTGCGCTCCGGCTTCTCGCGCATCCCCGTCGTCGGCGACGACGTGGACGACATCCGAGGCATCCTCTTCTTCAAAGATCTGGTCTCCCGCTGGGAGGCCACCGGCGGCCACCTGGACCTGCGCGCCGAGCAGATGATGCGCCCCGCCGAGTACGCCGTCGAAATGAAGCCCGCGGACGACATGCTGCGCCAGATGCAAGCCGAGCGCTTCCACATGGCCATTGTCATCGACGAATACGGCGGCGTCGCCGGCCTGGTCACCCTCGAGGACATCCTCGAGGAGGTCGTCGGCGAACTCACCGACGAACACGACCGCCATTCCATCGAACCCGAGGAAACAGAGCCGGGCACCTGGCGCGTGCCCGCACGTTACCCGATTTCCGAGCTGGGCGAGCTCCTCGGCCGCGAGATTGAGGACGAGGACGTCGACTCCGTCGGCGGCCTCCTCGCCAAGGCAATTGGGCGGGTTCCCCTGCCCGGCGCGACCGGCACCCTCGCCGGCGTCATGATGACGGCGGAAGCGGCGCGCGGACGCCGCCGCCAAGTCTCCACGATCCTGTGCCGCCTCGACCCCGACGCACAGCCCCTGACACCCGACCATAACCCCGCCGACGACAAGGACAACTGACATGCGATTTCCCTCCGACGACGAACTCATGGCCGGCCCCAACGCCTTCGGGGACGCGCGCATCGAGGTAGCACCCGACGCCGCCGACCCGGAAGCCGACGCCCGCGCGCAAATCGAGGCCGGCCTCGGCGAAACCTCGGACGAGGCCGGGGCTGAGTCCGGCGACGACGCGGACTCCGAGGACTCTGACGGCTCTGAGGACTCTGAGGAGGACGAGGACTACGACGACCTCGAGGGCCTGGAGGACGAGGAGGACGCCGATCTCGACGCCTTCGAGGCGCTGACATCGCTCGCGTCCCTGCGCGAGGACGCGGCAGCGACCATCGAGATCCCGGACTTTCCCGAGGACTTCCGCGCCGGCTTTGTCTCGATTGTAGGCCGCCCCAACGTCGGCAAATCGACCCTGACGAACGCGCTGGTCGGGCACAAGATCGCGATCACCTCGGGACGCCCCGAAACCACGCGCCACAACATCCGCGGCATCGTGCACGGGGAGGGCTACCAGCTGGTCCTCGTGGACACCCCCGGATACCACCGGCCGCGCACGCTGCTGGGCAAGCGCCTCAACGACATGGTGCGCGAGGCCCTCTCCGAGGTCGACGTCGTGCTCTTCTGCCTGCCCGCCGACCAGCGGATCGGCCCCGGCGACCAGTTCATCGCCCGCGAGCTGCGCGGCATCAAACGGCCCATCATCGCGGTGGCCACCAAGTGCGACGCCGTGCCGCGCGAGCGCGTCATGAAGCACCTGCTCTCCATCGAGAAGCTAGGGGAATGGGCCGCCATCGTCCCCGTCTCCTCCGTGGAGGGCAAGGGCATCGACCACCTGCGCGAGGTGCTCGCCGAGACTGTACCGCTATCTCCGCCGCTCTACCCCGAGGGCGACGTTACCGACGAGTCGCGCGACACCCTCATCGCCGAGTTCATCCGCGAGGCCGCCCTGGAAGGCGTGCGCGACGAGCTTCCGCACTCCCTGGCCGTCCAGGTCGAGGAGATCATCGAACGACCTCGCCGCGAGGGCGACGACCGCCCGTCTATGCTCGACATTCACGTGAACGTCTACGTGGAGCGCGACTCCCAAAAGGCCATCATCATCGGCCGCAAGGGTTCGCGCCTCAAGCAGATCGGTACACAAGCCCGCGCCCACATCGAGGAGCTGCTGGGTCGCCGCGTCTTCCTGGACCTGCACGTGCGCACCGCGAAGGACTGGCAGTCCGACCCGAAGATGCTGGGACGCCTCGGGTTCTGATATGCCCAGCGTCATCCGCGTGCGCGGTGCCCGTGTCCACAACCTGAAGAACGTGGACGTTGACGTTCCCCTGAACGTCTTCGTTGCGGTCGCGGGCGTGTCCGGGTCGGGCAAGTCCTCCCTGGCCCTGGGCACGCTCTACGCGGAGGGTTCACGGCGTTACCTGGAGTCCCTGGCGACCTACACGCGCAGGCGTATCTCCCAGGCAGCCAAGGCCTCGGTGGACGAGGTGGCGCACGTACCTGCCGCGCTCGCGCTGCGCCAGCGCCCCGGCGTGCCCGACGTGCGCTCCACTTTCGGCACGGCGACGGAACTCCTCAACCATCTGCGCCTCCTGTTCTCGCGCGCGGGCTCCTACCTGTGTCCGAACGGGCACCGCGTCCCGCCCTCGCGTAACGTCGCCCTGGGGGTTCCTCTCACGTGCCCGCAGTGTGAGGAATCCTTCTACGGTCTCGGCGCGGAGGAAATGGCCTTCAACTCGGGCGGCGCGTGCCCGGTGTGCGAGGGGATGGGCGTCCAGCGCGTCGTCAACCGAGCGTCCCTCGTGCCCGATGAATCCCTCACT
>ERZ773213.489-NODE-489-length-23278-cov-10.357275_pt1 | contig 23278 bp, 20 predicted proteins | sample MGYA00580996_ERZ773213 | MGnify/ENA primary metagenome ERZ773213 (study PRJEB29015, sample SAMEA2738152) | human oral metagenome | biome: human oral; feature: human-associated habitat; material: saliva | place: China | collected 2197 ...
GTGTGGCAACAATAATGAGCATCCCAAGCAGCGCAATCATCAACGGGTCCATGCACCTAGTTTACGGGTGGCAGGATCACATGTCCGGAGTGTGCGCACCGGTCTTTGCTATGCCAAGCTGACCCTATGAGTATTGTCCGTATTCCGAGGAACTCCGCGCTGGCACTGTGTTCCTTCGCCACTGAACTTGGAACCACTACCTGCGCTGCCTCCGACGGAGCCTTGAGCGCGCTATGGATGAGTGGGCAGCGCTTCTTTGGTTATCCTTTTGGGATTTCCGAGGCCGAGGCCTCCGCTCATGTTCCCCTCTCCACCCGGGATGGTCTGCGCGCGTGGACACTAAACGGGAGCACAGTCAGTGAGCAGAACACAGCGGTCTTGGAACAGGCCTATCAGTGGACGCAAGATTTTCTTGAGGGCATTAACCCTGATCCTGCAGCAATTCCTTTGGCAACCTTTGGAACAGATTTTCAGCTGCGGGTGTGGAATGCGCTTCTGGATATTCCCTATGGAGAATGCGTCACCTACGCGGATCTCGCTCGAGAGGTCGGCTCGCCTCGCGCCTACCAGGCGGTCGGGAGCGCTGTTGGGCACAACCCGCTCTCGCTGATCGTCCCCTGCCACCGCGTGGCCTCGGCCTCAGGAGAGGTCCACTACGGAGGAGGACCGGCGCGCAAACTCTACTTGCTCTCACTGGAGTCAGGCGAAGGCATGATAAACAGCCACCATTGACGTACGTAAGAATCTACGTATAATTACACGTAAGATTTCACGTACTTTGGAGGGTGTCATGGCGCTGAAGCCTATCGAACCACAGCCCGGAAGCGACCGAGACCCGGCCAACTTCGTCGGCCGTCACGAGGTGAGTACCCGAGCGCGCCAACGCCTCCAAGTAGGAGCAAACCTCCTCCTCACAGACCCAAGGCGCATGGGCAAGACCTTCTGGATGCACGCTTTCGCCGCACAAGAAAAGCGCTTCCACTGCTACTTCATCGACTACGAAGGCGTATTCACGGTCAACGACTTCCTGATCCGCACCGCCGATGCGCTCATTCAGGGAGGAAAGCTTCCCTCACGGGCATTCCAAAAACTTAAAACCATCTTCGATAACTGCGATATCGAGATCTCAAGCCCCATCACCATTAAGAGCTATCACCGTCAAACATCTCCACACGTCCTACTCACCGACATTCTCAGCACCCTCGACGGGGAAGAAAACGACATTATTCCACTGGTCATGATGGATGAAGTCCCCATGGCGGTGAATAACATTGCCGAACGTGAAGGAGTAGGAGCTGCCGAAGAAATCCTCCAAACCCTGCGCGCACTTCGTCAAAAGACCACACGAGTCCGATGGATTGTCACCGGATCGGTCGGCTTCCATCACGTCCTCAGTAAAGCCAACATGACCCAGGGAGTCTTGAACGATCTTGAATCATTACCACTGGGTCCGCTCACCCATGACGAGGCCGACGAACTTGCACGCCGCCTGCTCCTAGGAGTTGGACATGAGCCCAGCGACGAGGTCTCACGCGCACTTGTCGACGTGAGCGGGGGGATCCCATTCCTCCTACATAAGCTCGTGGGAGCGCTCGCGCACGGCCGCTATGCCACATTTACGCCCAGCGATGTCCGCGTATGCTTCGAAGATTTCATTGACGACCCCGACGAATTCCGTTGGTTCGAGCACTATCTCACTCGCGTCGCACCGCATTACGGTGAGCGAGCACGCATCGCGGATCAGATTCTGCAAGAGACTCTGTCTGAGACGAATGAGTGGGTCCCCATCGATTCTTTGACTCCAGGTGAGGAGGTAGCCGACGTCATTGAAGATCTCATCAAGGATCACTATTTGGAGCGCCGAGGCCGCTCAGTTCGTTGGCGTTATCCCGCACTCCAATACATTTGGGCACGTAAGAAGGGAGTATGGGACCGCCGATGAGTACCGTTCCGCTTGCCTGCTTTACTCCTTCACTCATGCCTGAGGAGCTTCTCGAGCGCGTGTGTGTCGCACGTGAACCGGTTCTCAAGACCCTCGAGAAGCGCGTGAAAAAGCTTGGACACACACCGAGCCCCAACCACACTCTTCTCGTTGGCCCTCACGGAGTGGGCAAAACGCACGTCATTTCCTTGGCTTATCACCGCTGCACACGGCTCATTGCCAGCCAAAATGATCCTTCTGTCCGTATCGCTCGCCTTCCCGAGGCCCCATGGACGATCACGTCATATGGGCGCTTTCTTGCTGCGATTCTCGATCGGGTTTCCCCCGCCGCTACGAGAAACACGGATGAGTCAACCCTAGAAGCACAGCTTCGCGACGCCCTGCGAACCTACGGACCTATTGTGGTCTTCGCTGAAAACATTGACCATATCTTTGTTGCTCTTGGAGAAGATGGACAGCAAAAACTGCGAAGCTTTCTTCAAACCGAGACGAGAATCCTCATCATTGGAAGCGCCGCTCGTCTCGATCGCAGTCTTTCTGAGTCCGCTTCACCTTTCTTCGGATTCTTCGACACGATTCGGCTCGCGCCCTTCTCCCCTGAAGACGCGCGCGAAATGCTCACTTCTTTGGCGCGAGAATCAGACAATTCTCAACTGGCTGAGTACGTGTCTACCCCTGATGCGATGGCTAAAATCCATACGATTACTCACCTGACAGGTGGTTCACCGCGAGTGTGGGCGATACTTGGGTGCGCTCTGAACACTGCTGACTTTGACGATCTCAGCACCCTGCTCCTCACTCGGATTGACGCATTCACCCCGTATTACCAGGAACAACTGGCCCATCTCTCCCCTCTACAACGCCTCGTCATAGCAGAACTCGTAGCAGCAAATCACCCATTGCCTGTAAAAGATCTAGCTGAGCGCGTGGGTTCAGAACAGCGCAGCGTCGCGAAGGCTGTGAGCGATCTCAGCGAACGAGGGTGGACGAAACCCGTTTCTACTGTTTTCACGGATCTACTTGACCAGCGCCGTAGCTACTACGACTTCGCAGACCCTCTTACCCGTTTTGTTCTTCAGCTCAAGGATTCAGACACGCTTTTATTGCCTCGCATCGTGATTTTCCTTGAGACATGGTTTGGCACCGAAGGACTGACCGCTTCTTCCTCGTTTGAATTGCTTGGGGCGGTCGAAGATGCACTTGCATCGGCTGCACAGGGGGACGCGGAGCCGATGATGGCACTCCCCAGCACCGCGCGCGAGGCGATCGAAACCAAAGTGCGTGATGTGGAGGGGATTTCCTCGGCACGCCTGAATCTCCTTGCGAAAGCCGCGAAAGGGGCAGATCTTCTTCCCTCCAAAGACATCATCGAATGGGTCGCCCGCGCGGAACGTCTTGACCAGGAACTCCAATCCCCCCAAAGCCGGCTCACTCTGGTACGTTGGCTTGCCGCCTCACATCGCTTTGAAGAGGCCGAGGCCGCCTTGGGGACAATTAGTTCCACACAGGAGGCTCAGGAAGGCGCGCGGGCACTGAGCGATGCTCACCAAGCCCGCGACTAGCACATCTAAAGCCAGCCCAAGACGAAACTACTTGTTCTCGGTAGAGTCCGGTAAGGCCTCGGCAATCTGCTGCGCAACCAAGTCCTCGTCGACGGGAAGCTGAGTGCGCGCATAGGCGGCGGCGTCATCTTGGGCATCGACAATTTCCTCAGCAGCCGAACTGGCATCACGGCGCAATTCGACACCGTCAACGACGGAAGCGCGCGCAAGCGTACGGGCCTCTAACCGGTCCTCGTCCGTGAACTCGAGATCATCAGCATGCTTTCGGACAAGAAGGCGAATAAGTTTGCGGCGCAGGTTTTCCTCGCGCAGGACTGCAGAACGCTCGCGCAGCCAGCCGGCTGCCAAAATAATTAGCAGAACAACACCCAACCAACCGATGACCGGATACATAATCCCGATCAGCTTCTTGAATCCCATGAACGAAGCCGCGTAGCCCGCTGCTACTACTCCGATGAGCACCAGACGCATTCGTGAGGTCGACCCGCCAGAAAAACGACGAGCTGTCGAATAGAACAGGGAAAAAGCGGTGTTGTAGATCAGCGCAAAAATCACAAGGGTATATCCGAAAGCGAATAGCGGATGAATTGAGCGTGCTATCTCAAGAGCCGGGACGTTTACATCCCAGATACGATCCACGTTCAGATACAGAGCAAGCGCATCTGCACCAAGCACAAGAGCAATGAGTACACCACCGATACGACCGGCACGACGCGCTTCACCAATGCGCAAGATTGAGCCACCGAGGACGAAGGCCATTGCAATACCACCGACAACACACAGCGCGAAATAGTTAATCGTCGCCAGCCACAGATTCGGCAGTGCGGGAGTGACGTTACGCGCTGCAGCGTTAAGTTCCGCAATTCCCGCATGCGGAGTCACCAGTGAGTAGATGGTTAAAACGGCAATCGCAATCATAATGATGGGCGTGAACACCCCGATCACATTCATAATCCGGTCGAAGTCCAGGAAAGCCGTAAGAATGACAAGCAGGGCACACAGTAAGCTGCCCGCCCAGGTAGGCACTCCGAATTGCTGCTGGAGGTTCGCACCGGCCCCTGCCAGCATCACGAAGCCCATAGTGAAGGCAGAGAAGATCAGCACCACATCCATGACGCGACGCAACACCGGATGAGTGATGCGTTCGAAGACCTCGTCGTGATTATCTGAACGGAAGTACGAGCCAAGCTGCAGGGCAACGACGCCGAAAATCACGTTCAGCACACCCAAGGCTACGATTCCGATCAAACCCTTGGCGCCAAAAGCAAGGAAATATTGCAGGAGATCTTGGCCGCTGGCAAGGCCCGCGCCGACTATCACTCCCACATACGCAAAAGCCACCGAGAGGTACTGTTTGGACACGCTTACTTCCCTTCGAGGAGCTGGATCGGCGGGCGGGGTGCGTTCACGTGGTTGATCGGGGCATCAGGGTCTGCGTAGCCCAAGCAGAAACCGGTGATCAGTTTATAGTGCTGGGGAATCTCAAATTCCTGCTCAACTGGGCCGCGCCAAGCCGAGAGCACACCGATTGCACACGAGTCGACGCCGTGAGCTTTCGCTGAAAGAAAGAGTGTTTGCAGCATGAGACCGGCGTCCATTGCGCTCCACGGGAGCATGTTTTCGTGAACAAAAACGAAGCCCATGACGGGTGCATTGAAAGCGGAGACATTACGACGGTTCGCGTTGTCACGCCCCTCGTAGTCACGGCGCTCAACGCCGTATGCTCCGTAGACCATTTTCGCGACCTCGACCTGAGGGGCTCGAAGCTCCTTCGGGTAAGGCTTCCAGACTGGGAAATCTCCATCGGGAAGTTCGCGCTTGAGTGCAGTTTTGATCGTTGCAAAGCGCTTGTGGTGCTGGATATCCAGGGTCTGGTCGAAACGTCGCACATATTCTTTGCGCAGGCGATCGGCGCGCTCCCCTGTTGCCAATGCAACGCGGAAGGCACGAGTGTTGGACCAGCTGGGGGCTGTTGTCGCGTCCTTGAGGATCGCGTCCAAGATGTCCTGCGGAATCTGCTGATCCGTGTATGCGCGGATTGAGCGGCGCGAGGCCGCGAGCGCGGAGAAGTCAGGGGCAGTGAAATTGGTAGCGTCGGTTGTCACTGTTCAAGCGTAGCGTGCTTGTGTCAGTTGGAGCCTGTTTCGATGCGAGTTCGTTCCGTTTGCTGCCTGTCTCGATGGGAGCTCGTTCCACGCGACGCTCCCCGCGCTCTGCTTCGCGCCCCGTCCACGCGATGCTCCCCGCGCATTCCCAGCCCTCTTTGTCACACGAAGTCGTGAAAAGACATGCGTTATAAGCCATGACATTTACCGACTTCATGTGGAGGGAGCGGTGCCGAGCGCAGCTTCATGTGGCGGAAGCGCAACAGGCGTGGCGCAGGGCCGAACTGCATGTGGAGGGAGTGGAAACGAGCCGGCAGTCAGATCAGCTGGGCAACGTCATCCCGCCTAACACACGAAGTCACGAAAAGACACACGCTATAACGCATGACATTTACCGACTTCATGTAGAGGGAACGCCTAGGGAGCGGTGTCGTGCGCAGCTTCATGTGGAGGGAGCACAACAGGCGCGGCGACTATTCGGCCAGCGCGGCCTCGAAGGCCTTGATGTCCTCCTCGGGGGTTCCCCACGAGGTACAAAAGCGTGCCAAGAGGCGACCATCAGGCAGGGTCTCCCAAATACCGTATTGCACCTTGCGCGAGAGACGCTCGTGTCCGGCCTGATCCAAAGCAACAAAGGTCAGATTCGTCGGCGAGTCCATCGTGACGACATATCCAGCGCGGATCAGAGCCTCGCGGATTCGCTTAGTGGCGGCAACGCCGGGAGCACCCAAAGTCAGGTAGAGGTCATCCTCAAACAAGGCCTCGAACTGGACGCCCAAGAGACGCCCCTTCGCAAGCAGCGCACCGTGCTGCTTCATCTGCGTAACGAATTGGCGAATCGACCCACCATCGGGGATGACGACAGCCTCACCGAAAAGGGTGCCGCACTTGGTGCCGCCGATGTAGAACACATCCGACAGGCGCGCAAGGTCCGCGAGCGAGACGTCATTTGCCGGAGAGGCCAGGGAATACGCTAAACGGGCGCCATCGACGAAAAGCTTCAAGCCGCGCTCACGGCAAGCGGCAGAAATGTCCTCGAGCTCTTGAAGCGAGTACAGGGTCCCGTACTCAGTGGGCTGGGAAATGTAAACCAGCGCCGGGGCGATCATATGGTCGCGCGCACCGTCACCTTCCCACGCGTCGCACACACGAATGACGTTTGCGGCCGTGATCTTGCCTTCTTTCGCGGGAATGTCGAGGATCTTGTGACCGCCGCGTTCAACGATTCCGGCCTCGTGCATGTTGATGTGTCCGGTGTGGGGGGCGATAACGCCCTGCCAGGGCAAAAGGATCGCATCGATGACGGTGGCATTTGTTTGCGTTCCACCGACCAGGAAATGAACGTCCGCTTTGGGCGCGTTGCAAGCCTTTCGGATCAGGTCGCGCGCACGCTCGCAGTGCTCGTCGGTACCGTAACCGCTTGTTTGCTCCATGTTGGTGGCGACCAGGGCATCAATGACCTCTTGACGCGCGCCTTCTTGATAGTCACTGGAGAAATTCGGGATTACAGCTGGATTCGTCATTGGACAATTATTGCACTCTTTTTACTTTAGGAATAACGCGCCGAGCACACACCACACCTATCATGGTGAAAAGGTAATGACGCCGCCAGACCGCTAAAGGACACTACTCATGCCACATGACAACAGTCCGCATCCCGCTTCGATCAACCGCGATTCCAAAGACTACTGGAACAAACGCGCGGCGACTTTTACCCGTTACGCGACCGAAGACTACGAACGCTGGCTTATGGATTTGCTCTCCCCCGCGATGGGCGAGACGATCTTGGACATGGGTTGCGCGACGGGCACACTTGCGCTTCCCCTTGCGAGGGCCGGCCACCACGTCCACGCGTGTGATTTTGCCGAGGCCATGCTGACTATCCTCGATCAGCGCGCCGCCGCCGAGAATCTTCCTATTACCTCACATCTGCTTGCCTGGGATGAGGACTGGAGTCGGGCCGGTTTGGGAGAGAACAGCGTCGATTGTGCTTTCGCCTCACGCTCCCTGATGAGCGATCACACTCTCAGCCGCATCTCAAAGCTTGACGCCACAGCGAGAGTCAAGGCCGCCGTAGTCGTCCCGAATAGCCTTCCACCGTCGTCGGATCCCAGGCTCTTGACCTACCTGGGTCGCAAAGCGAAGCGCCCCAGTACCGTCCGCGAGGTCTTGCGCGCGCTGCGTTACCTCGGCCGCATTCCTGTCACTGCAACGACGAACACCTATCGGCCGATGCGCTTCAATTCCTTTGACGAGGCCAGGGCTGACCTGCGTCGTTTGGCACGCCCTGAGCCTTTCACTGCGCGTGAGCAACGTTTGTTCGATGCCTATGCACGCGATCATTTCATTGAGGTTCCAGCGGTGCAGCCTGCGAACGGTCTTTCTAACGATCACAGCGATTCGCCTCAGACACAGTGGGTTTTGAATTACCCGCTCCCCGTTGTCTGGACCTTCATTGGCTGGCGCACTGACGGAAGCGAGTGGGAGTAACAAGCGGGAATAAAGATTTCCCCGAAGACGTGCCTACCTGCGGGGATACAAAGCGCACAGAAAACTCAGCCCATGATCTGCGCGACGAGCTTTTGCAGATCCGGAATGACGGTCTGGTTAAACCAGGGGTTCTTTTTCATCCAGATTTGGTTACGAGGCGATGGGTGAACCAGTGGGAAAAACTCCGGTAGGTAGTCACGGTAGTCCTTGACGACCTGTGTGAGCGAGGCCGTGGACTTGAGCTTCAGGTAGCGCTTCGTCGCGTAGGAGCCGACCAAGAGAGTGAGCTTCAGATCGGGCATGAGCTCGAGCAGGCGCGGGTGCCACTTGTCCGCAAAGTCTTTGCGTGGGGGCAGGTCGCCGCTCTTGCCGGTGCCTGGGAAGTAGAAGTCCATGGGGACAATGGCCAGTTTCCCTGAGTTGTAGAAGGTATCGCGGTCAATCCCCATCCAGTCGCGAAGACGGTCACCACTGCGGTCGTTCCAGACGATGCCGCTTTCTTCGGCGACGCGGCCGGGAGCTTGGCCGACGATCATGATCCGACATTCGGGCCCTGCAAAGAAGAGCGGGTCGATCCCGCGCTTTGTGAATGAGGCATTTTCCGGGTCCTTCCGGATTTCCTCTGCGATTGCTTTGAACTTCGGATCAGTAATCTCTGGAGTCATATTTTCACTCTAGACCCGTTTCTATTCAGCCGCAGCAACCTCAACGAAGCTTGGTTCATTCAGCCAACGGTCGCTTCCACGTTCCCACGATGTCAGTGTTGACAATCCCAATCGCGCTCATCAAGGCCAGTGCGGTAACCGGGCCGACGAAAACGAAGCCTCGGCGTTTGAGCTCGAGTGAGAGAGCGCGGGATTCTTCCGTTTGTGCGGGCACGTCCCCCGCTTTTCCGGGCCGAGGCTGCTGGCTGGGTTGGTAGAGCCAGACAAGTTCACCCAAATGTCGTGGGTAGGATTGCCCAGGCCGTAGCAAGTGTGCGAGCGGCGCTTCCTCCATCCGCCCGGCGCGGTAGGCTTCGGCCTCGGCAGCCAGAGCAGCGCGAAGCGCGATAACTGCCTGCGCATTGGTCATTGCCGCATCGATCTTCCGCCTATTTCGCACGATGCCCGCGTCGCGCATTAAACGCTCGCGATCTTTGTCGGTGAAGGCGGCGACGGCCTCGGGAATGAAGGAAGCAAAGGCATTGCGAAAGGCTTGCCGTTTCTTGAGGATCGTCGACCACGAGAGGCCGGATTGGAAACTCTCAAGGACCAGGCGTTCGAAGACGCCCTGCTCGGAGGTGACCGGACTTCCCCACTCGGTGTCGTAGTAGCCACGCAAGAGCGGGTCAGTAGCCGCCCACTTCGGGCGAAGGAGGCCGTCTTCGCAGACACCGAGGCCTTCAGGAAGATTCACGGTCACCTCCTCAAGCAGTGCAGTTAGTTCGTCTTGGTGTTTGTTAGGTGAGGGCCGATGTAGCCAATGTAAACCTTGTGGGTAAATTGCGTATCGGCGTAATAATGCATACGCGGGTCATTCGTGTCCCTATGGCTCGTTTTGAAATGAGCCAACATCTCAATCTCGCCACGCGGATCAACCTCAACGGGGACAGGGAATATCCTTTCTCCACACATTTTTCCGTTATTTCGGACGGTTTCACTCTCAGTAGGAGAATGACGCTTCTGCGACTCTATTCTGTATTGCCCACGGCTTTCCGCTAGATATTCATGCACAGATCCGCGAAAGCCAATTTCTTTGCGTGCGCGCATATAGTCACGCAGGACAAGGATGAACTTCCAAAAGCCGGCTGCGTAACGCGAATTTCCGCTCATGTCGTCTAAATCGAGTATCGCGTCACACATTCGATCAGGATCACAAAATACGACATATTCCCGCACTTCCGGATATAGACCTTCCCGGGTCATCCAATCGAAGAGAGTCGACATATCATCCGGCGCTGTATCCAGTTGTTCCTCCACATAGTCGTACCCCTGAAGCCCGGTTTGAGGATTTCTGAGCTGATATTCAAGTCGCCTTACTTTATTCTCTAGTTCTCGATATTTCGCTCGCTCCTCTTTACGATCTTCTTCTTGTTCCTCAATCCTTTTCTCAAGCTCAACTACTCTTTCTGCTGCTCTGCTATCTTCTTCGGCCTGCTCGAAGAGAGCCTCATAGGCATCAATTTCCTTCTGAAGCCTGTTCTTTTCCCCCTGAAAATCCTGAGTGAGCTTATGTACTTTCTGTGCCAAGTTGTTATAGCGCTCATCGATGACACTCAACCCCGCCGACAGGGCTTCAACACCATCACTCATATCGTCGTGAGTCCTTGGATCGAACATCGGAGCAAAACGCCGAATCAGCTCTATGAGCGGAGCTGCCCACTGAGGACGTCGACTTCTATCTGTACGTTGAATATCAGAAGCCACTTGCGGAGTCCGTAAAGCTGCCGTTTGCTCGTGAGGATTGGAGTCTGATTCCTCCCCTTTCCTGCTTGCGAGCACAGTTTGCACCACATGTTCAACAGCTTTGGCTACGGATGTTTCTGTCTCTTCAGCCTCCTCGAGGATCACTTCCGGCGCCAACGCCAGACGGAAAGTCGGAACTTCCAGTCTTTGTTTACTCAGCACATCTTGGGCGCTTTTCAGCTCCCCATCGAGGCCCTTCTCCCAAATGTATGAACACGGAGTTCGGGCAATAATGCGCGATAGCTCAGGGCGGAATTTCTTAGTCTGCCCATCAAGACCGTGATACAGAGTTGATGAGGTCAAAATCCTATGGCGCTTAGGATCAGTTTCATCCTTCAAGTTAACTTTTGGAAGATATGTCCGAAGGCACCCTTGTTCGAGCTTCAGCTCTCCAACTTGCTGACAGAAATAGTCATAAACATCCGGTTTGAGCAAAAAATAGGACGCACAACCGCAAGAATCGTCCGTCAACGTTTTCAGAACCTCGCGCCATTGATGATGAGCTTCGCAATCATTCTCATCTGAAATTGGGGCGGCGACGACGATAGCAACTCGTCGCTGCTGGTTAAAGATCCAATCTGTTAGTTGGTCTACCTGTTCCTCATCAACGATGTCCTGAACGCGGTCAGAGATAGAGACCCCACTCTCATGAACGTTATAGCTTTTAACAAGATCCACCACCAGATTCGGACGTCGCGCAGGTTCTTCAGAGGAGGCAGGAGGAATTACCTCGACCCAAATCACTTGGTGATATCTGGATTCCTTGGTTGCAGTCATGGCATACAGGCGCGTCGTCCAGCGATCATTCTGTTCAGAAGTATTGACGACTTCCAATAGCTGCCGGTGATAATGCCGATCCTTACTGGTTTCACGTAGCCGAGTTACAGTTACTTCTTCAGCCTGTCCCTTGCTGCGACGCAGTGATAATTCCCCGAATCGATAGATTCCGTCATCATCGAATTCTATGCTTCGTCTTCCTTCTAGAGGCAGGTATTTCTTGTTCACCCAGTCATGGAATAACTGATATGAAACTTCTAATGCGTCTTCTTTTTCCGGTAGTTCCAGAATCGCCCGATATCCTCGTGCCATTGTTATCCCTCATTCGTCGTTGATTGGTGGATATGGTCGATAGGTTACAGTGCCGCCCAGGCATTTCGAGTCAGTTTTACGGGAAATTCGCAGCGAACTTTTCACGGATTCTTCGCGTGTAATATCAACGCTCATACAGACTCAAACGAACAGAAAACAACGTCCCAGAACTGCCACGAACAGCAATTCTGGGACGTCCACCGATCACGAGGCTCAGCATTCATGCATGAGCACGCAACAGCCACTAGTCGGCTCCCCTAAATTCAGCCACGTTATGCCCTCGGCTGGCGTTCAGCCCACTCTTGCAGGCTCACGCGTGGCCCAGTGAAGAAGGGCGTATCCTCGCGCACGTACAGGCGCGCTTCGGTGTAGCGCTGGGCGTGCATCACGCCCTCAAGACGGTCCAGGCTGTCGGCCTCGAAAGCCAAAACCCACTCGTAGTCGGAGAATCCGAAAGCCGACAGAGTCGAGCCCTTGACGTCCGGGTACTGCGAGAACCCGTTGCGCCCATGCTCGGCCATGATCCGCGAGCGCTCTTCGGGGGCCTTCAAGTACCAGTCGTAGGAGCGCACGAAGGGGTAGACCATCGCCCAGTCACGCGGCGCAACCCCACCAAAGCACGCAGGAATATGGCGCTTGTTAAACTCGGCGGGAGTATGCAGGCCCATGCAAGACCACACAGGCTCCAAGAACTTCCCCAGTGCACTAGCACGCAGACGATGGTAGGCGTCTTGCAAGACCTCGGGGTCGTCATCAAGCCACCACACCATCAGGTCCGCCTCGGCGCGGAAGCCGGAGACGTCATAGAAACCGCGGATTTGCGCGCCCGCGCTCTTCACGTAATCCAGGGATTCAGCAACAATCTGGGCGCGCTCGCTGTCGTCTGCCGGCAAGAACTCACCCAATGCAAACACTGAATACAGTGCGTAGTGCTGCTTGCCGTTGACCTCATCTAAGTCAATATCGGTCCGGTCGCGCGGGTCGGGAACGTAGGAGTGTGCTGCGTGGTGGTGCGGAGCATGCTCGGCAACGTGTTCGGGCCCAGCCTCTAAGTGAGCGGTGTGTTCGGTGTTTTCAGCGGGCTGTGCCGCACGACGGTTCAAGAACGCCATTGATTCCTCCTGTTGTATGGCGGATTGACCGGCGACTCGAGCAGGGCCGTCGGAAGAAAGTGAGGCATGCACACCTGCATGCTGAGCGCCCGTTTCGGCAAAGTTCTGGGGATGCGTTGGCCGAGCAGGTGCCAGACAGCAATCCGCCGGACACACCGTATGGAAAGGTCCCGTGTCCGTCACGGTCATGCGGAAAGGATTTTCACCTCGCGCTTGTGCCGCACGCTCTTCCAACACGTCCACTAGCGAAGAGACAAACGCGGGATCCGTCGAGATCGTTTCGGCACGCTTGTAAGCAATCCCAAGCTCCGCGGCGGTTTCCTTCGCCTCGGTGTCCAGGTCGTAGACAACCTCCATGTGGTCACAGATGAAGCCGATAGGAACGACAACTACACCACTTGGCTTTTTGCTTCCCGAGGCCAGGTTCGCTTCCCCCGCGCACTGGCTTTCCGGGTCGATCAGCTCGCGGAGGAAATCGTTGATATCGGGCTCCAGCCAGCGTGCCTGCGGCGGACCCGAGCGCGAACAAAACGCTAGGTCATATCCCAGATCCTCGCGTCCCAAAACACGGCGCACTTCCGGCATGATCGCTTGAATGAGCGCATGGTGCTGAGCAACGTAACTAATTTCGGAAGCCGGGGTACCAAGAGATGAGGTTTCTTCGCCCTCAAGCTCAGCGCCACCGGCCTCGGAAGTGGGGCCGGCCTCGGAAGTGGGGGAAGAAGAAACGGCGGAGGGGAAGGGGAAGGGAGAGGACCCTTCTTCCATGCTCACGGGAATGGAGTGGGTAACGAAAATCAGTCGAATCCCAGTGGGATCAGCCCCGCCCTCAACCAAGGCCGACCACGCGCGACGGATCGAGGCAATTTCAGCACTGGCCATGCCGGGCGTCGAATAATAGGGGCGTACTTTATCTACAACGATCTCGGCGTTCGGGTTGTCCGCACTGTCCTCTGCGCCAAGGAGGATACTCCCCCACTTTTCACTGAGGGAGCGCGCGGCCTCGGCAAGGTCTTCGCGGTACTGACGGCACCCCGAATACGAGGCATAGGCGGATGTGGGCAGCACAAGGATGCGTCGCGCACCGGCTTGGGCAAGTTCGTCCAGGCCCTCGGCGACGAAGGGATGCCAGTTGCGGTTTCCCCAGCCGACAGGGATGTCATATCCACGACGCGAGAGCTCTGCGGATAAGTCAGCAATCAGGCGCTGATTACAGGCATTAATGGGCGAAACCCCACCGAAACGCTCATAGTGCTTCGAGACTTGAAGAAGGCGTTCGTCGGGGATTCCACGGCCTCGCGTTGCGTTGCGCATAAACGGGAGGACATCCTCCATGCCGTTGGGGCCACCGTAGGACAGCAGCATGATCGCGTCATAGGGTTCCAATCCCGGCACTGTGAGGCCTCCTTCACGGGTAACGTGGCAAGTTTAGGACCGCACGCCCACCCTTCGCAGCGACAAAGTGTCAGAAAAACGCGAGATTGCACGGTTTTTGCGCACGTACTGGCCAATCCAGACACTGTAAAATATTCATGTTCTAAGGAGGACTCATGGACATTCGAGATCGCTACCGTGGCGCGCTCATTGGCGAGGCAGCCGGAGACGCATTGGGCTATACCGTTGAGTTCCTCCGCGAACCCCAGATTTTCCAGCGCTTTGGCCCGGCTGGAATTACTGATTACGTCCTTGATGAGCAGGGCGTTGCGCGTTTTTCTGATGACACGCAGATGACCCTCTACACCGCGGAAGGTTTGCTTTTTGCGCATACCCGCGGGGCCTTGCGCGGCATTATGGGGGAAATCCGCTACTACATGTCCTTCATGTATCAGGATTGGTACCGGACACAAACCAAGGAATTCAGCGAACGCAGGCCCTGCGCTTGGATCACTGGATTCCCCGAGCTTTTTGCGCGCCGAGCACCCGGCACGACCTGCATGACGGCATGCGCCGCGGGAGCTAACGGAACCCTCGAATCCCCGATCAACGATTCAAAGGGCTGTGGCGGGATCATGCGCGTTGCGCCGGTCGGCCTCTTTTACTCAAAGAGTTTTTCGAACATGACTCGCCACATGACCTACGCCGATATCCAGCTCCAGGGCGCGGAAATTGCGGCCCTCACTCACGGCCACGAGCTGGGGTGGCTTCCCGCGGGAGCCTTCGCGCAGATCGTGTCGATGATCGTCCACGAGGATTCTCCCCTTTCCGAGGCCGTCGCCGCTGCGAGTGCCACCCTTCCCGAAGCTTTCCCCGAGGCACGGATGGTCGGGGCTTTGCAGGAAATTATGGAGCGCGCGGTTTCACTGGCTTCTTCTGGGCTCAGTGACCTAGACGCGATTCATGAGCTTGGCGAGGGCTGGGTTGCAGAAGAGACCCTGGCGATCGCTCTGCTGTGCGCACTGCGCCATCAAGGTGACTTTGCGGGGGCAATCGCCGCGGCCTCGAATCACAACGGCGACAGCGATTCAACGGCCGCGGTTGCGGGGACAATCATTGGTGCGCAGATTGGATACAACGCGATTCCGCATCGCTTTGTTGAGCCTCTTGAATTGCACGAGGCCATTATCGAGATTGCCGATGACCTATCGACAGGCTGCGGTCACCTCAGTGAATTCAGGCCCGTTGATCCCGCATGGGCACACAAGTACATCCACCACGACTACATTCAGTGGAGGCGTGAGGGAAGCAAAAACTGAACCTAAGCTGCGTGCTAGCATAATGTTCACCCGATTCGTTTCCCAAGGCTGGTAGAGCATGACAGACCGGAGTGAAGTCATGGACGAAGCAACTCAGAACACGCAATTGCAATATTCACCAGAAGACGGAGAAACCCTTCTCATCCCCTTGGAAAACGATCTTGCAATCGTGATCGGTCCGAACACTGAAGGACTTGAAAAGATTACCGACCAGCTTGTTCTGGGCGATTCCCTCGATGATCTTGTTGCTCTAGTCGGCGAAATCGCAGCAGCGGGCGGCGGTGCGGCCTCCGCAGTGAATGCGTTCATTCAAGCTTCTGGCCTCTATAGGCTCGACCCCACCTCGCAGGCACTCCTTGCTAGTGGCAAAACACTGACACGAACTGCCGGGGGCGCTGCTCTTGGTGTGATCCGCGGTTCAAATGGACAGTTTGTCCGAAATGCACGTCTACTTCCAGTTTCAGGCGCACGAGTCTCCGGCGTTCTTGCTGATATTGGGCCTGCAATTGCAACAATTGCACTTCAGAGGCAGCTCAGTGATATTTCAAAGCAAATACGCAGCGTCCAACAGCTCTCCGAGGAAACACTCCAAATTCTTACAAGCTCACGAAAAGCTGACTACCAGGGCGTCTGTGAAACAATCACTGAGGTCTACCGCTTCAGCGTCAAACAAGGCAAAGTTTCGGACTCGAATTGGGATACAGTCAGTGGGCTTTTCCACGAACTCAGTTCGCACCGGAATCACTATAAGAAGCAAATCCACAAACACACCGATTCGCTGCGAAAAACCCAAAGCGATGTCAGTGCAAGACGGAACTATCTGCGGGTCAATGCACAGAACATCATTATCGATGCATGCGCAGCTTTCGAAATATTACAAGCATGGGTTTACCTCTCAGTTCTCAAGCGCAGTCACGAACTGGCAAACGACGAACCGCTAAGCCTCGACCTTCCGGATATCCAACAGGAAATCGAATCAGATCTCCACACTCAGCGAGAACTGCTGTATGGACTCATTCGTGAACTTCATGTCATCGCCGATACCGCTGGGAAATGGAGCATCCCACTGACGCAGAAACGTGGAGATTCAAAGGTCTCACAGGAGACCGCGCGAAAACTGCTCGAGGCACTTGACGGCCTTGCCCAGCGACTAGGTATTCGCGAGAATCCGCAACCAGAACCCACAGTTACATGTGCCCCTGAAGATTACGACACGAGCGCATACACCGATACTCTGCGTTGGTTCCTCGATGAAGGCGAAGAATTATGCGCACTAGCATTCCCCGTTGATCGACTGTCGCACCGGCTTCTTGCGAAAGCTTCTTCTCCTTTTGCAGAGGCAATGGAATTCGCTTGGGCAGGCTTGCCCCAACGCGAAGACACAAAGGTACCTGACGTCCGCAAGCCCGGACAAGCCGCGGGATTCCTCCGCCGAGCAGCTCAACGTTCAGTTGTTGTTTCGCCAGAGATGGTGGCAGTGACAAATCGACGAGTTATTACCGCTTCCCCTCAGGATTTCATTCAGAAGGGAGCGGTCACGGGCAGTTACCCGCTTGAAGAACTCACGTGGGATTTCCTCAACGAGCAGGATTCTCTTGCAGAACTGCATGTTACTCATAAACAACGCCAGTTTGAATGGTGCTTCCCCAGCGTTGGACGCGCTGCCGCGCAAGATTTAGCCTCACTGTTGACCACGTTTCACGAGGCGCTCCCTACCAATACCGATCCCCTCCCGGCGCTAGCCGAGGCAGATGCAGACGGGGAGCTTTCTCCCGAAAACTAGCCCCGGCCTCGGCAATCAGTTCTTCGCCTCGGCGACGCTTACGCTCACCTCATAATCTTTGGCCTCGTCGCCCAAGACTGCCTTGACGTGGCCGGTGATGATCTCGTCTAGACGCTTTTGTGCCTTTTCAAGCAGGCCACGCTTCACGGCGTCCTCGGATGCGCGTTTTTCTTCATTCGCAAGGAAACCAGTCACTTCATTGACTTCGAGGCGGTTTGCCAAGCTAAAGGTCTGGTCGTAGGTCTTGACTGACGAGGGATCGATTTTGGTCGAGATCACCTGGGCTGCCGGAACAGTGACCTTAATGGTTTTCTTACTTTCGTCCCGTTCAACCTTGATCGCGCTGATATCGGTGATGCCGGCTTTCACTTCACCCGAGTAGGTGATGAGGAATGACGCTCCTGTTCCGGGAACCTCCAGGCCAAAAATCTGCGTTCCTTGCTCAGAGTATTTGCCGACCTCAGTGAAGATATAGGACTCAGTCGCAAGCTCGGCGATATCAGAGAAAGAGTTGGTGATGGTCGTGGTGTCGGTCGTGACCTTCTTGGAGTTGAATCCCAAGAATCCCAGGTAAGGGGCCATTTTCATTCCACCGAGGAAGACCAGGGCAATAACGACAAGAGCACCCAGCACTCGAAGTAAACCGCGAAGTTTCGCCATGACACAACCACCATTGCTTGTTGATACAGGATTGAATACTGTGCGATTTTACAGAGTTCCCCGAGGAGAAATCAAGGAAGCAACAAGAATTATCCCCGCATTCCAGGCCGCAGCATTACGGCTGAAGTGCGGGGATTTACGTAAAAATACACTTATATCTCAACAGCGGTGCCCGTGGCGATTGCTGCGAGCATTCCATTATCAGCTCCGGCGGTGAAGTAGTCGACATGCACGCCGACTACCGCGTTCGCACCCATTGCCTTCGCGCGCTGGCACATCTCGTCGATCGCAGTTTTCGAGGCCTCGGACAGTTCCTCTTCATAGTTCGTGGCCCGGCCTCCAAAGAGGTTCGACAAACCAGCGCCGATGTCCTTGAAGAAGTTCACGCCCGAGATTGTCTCTCCGGAAACAATTCCGATGTAACGCTTAATGGGCGTTCCTTCAAGGGTTGGGGTCGTAACAGCAATCATGACAACTCCTTTGTCCAGTTGGTGTCTCAATCCTATCCACCGGTAGCGAAGGCGCATTCGCACCGCCACAGACTCGGACCTAAAATCGACTATATGAGGTCAACACGCACGAAGTACACGGAACTTTATCGATGAGCACTCCGACCTCACCCACCCCCAAAACCACGCAAGTGCCGGCACGCCAGCCACGGCCTCGTGGCCACAGGCGAACAGTCGCGCTTGCCGTGGGCACCTTAGTGGCAGCAAGCGGCTTGGTCAGTGCAGCAGGATACGAGGCCCATCACGCCTCCACCCCCTCCCCCGCAGTCACCCACCACGAGAAGGCGGACGGGACAACGGTGATCGTCCCCGCGGCCTCGGAGAATCCGATTCCCTTGCACGGGCGGATCGACACCGTGGATTATCAGCAGGAATATCAGGGCGTGACCTATAAGAAGCAGGCGCTGGTGTACGTTCCTACGACTTACGTACAGGGGGTGCCGGCCAATATCGCGTACCTGACTCACGGATGGATGAGTAGCGCGGAGGAGATGGCCGACGAGGTCTCGCCGGCGATTGATGACCTGGAGCGCAGTGGTGCGCTCTCCCCGACGATCGTTGTTTTTGCGACGTATTACCCTGATCGTTCTTTCGTGAATGATGATTTTGAAACGGATTATCAGCTCAACCGTTTCTTTGCGACCAGCGAGATTAACACTTTGATCGACACGATCGAGTCGCGTTACTCGACCTACGCGGACGGCGACACCACAGATGAATCCTTAAAAGCTAGCCGTACGCACCGGGCTTTCGGTGGTTTTTCCATGGGCGGGATTACGGCCTGGGATGTTTTCGCCCTAAACCCGGATTATTTCTACGGCTATATGCCAATGGCCGGGGAATCATGGATTGGCCGCGATCATGACGCGCCCCTCCCCCAGATTGCCGACGAAGTAACTCTGGGAGTGCGTAGCCGCGACATGGGACCGCAGGATTTCCGCATTATCGCCAGCGTTGGTTCAGACGATCCAGCGCTCGACGACATGAATCCGCAGCTCGGCGAGTTTTACCGCAGGTATCCGACGCTGATGACGCCCCAGAGCCTGCAGGTATGGATCGACGAGGGTGGGACACACTCCCTGGCCTCGGTTTCGCGCCAACTCAGCCACGCTCTGCCGTTACTTTTCCCGCACCAGTAGAGCCTTTTCCCTCAGTTTTTTAGACCGCGTTGCGCCCGGAGGATGCGCAGACACTGCGTCCACTCATCCGGTGCTACTAGGCAGGATGGACGCTGTTAGGCCGGATCATTATTTATAGGTCGAATCACCACCAGCAGACCAGGTCGACACTATTAGGCGCGATCAACACCACTAGGCGCGATTGGCACCACTTGGATGCATCGCGTACCCCAAAAACCGCCCATCCGAAGCTCCAACTTGTGTCAATGCCTCCAAACGGTGCCAATGCCTCCATAGGGGGCCAAAAGCGCGCGAACATCCTGCCAGACGTAGAGCTGACACTCAATACGCGGGGCGGTCGCGAGCTGCCGACCAAGTCCAAGATTCTCAAAGAGGGCGGAAGGAATAGTTTTGCACCCACAAGTTAACAGTGTTAACCTCTATCTCGACACAAAGTTAACACTGTTAACCGATGGGAGAATAACCGTGTCACAACCACACTCGCCCACCCTAGAAGCTCAGGGAATTAACAAAAGCTACGGCACTCACAAAGTCCTGAGCGGAGTCGATCTTCGCGTCGAACCAGGGCAGATCCTTGGCCTGCTCGGACGAAATGGCGCTGGAAAGTCCACGCTCATCACCATTTTGTGCGGATTGAAGCAAGCAGATGCCGGCAGCGTCCGCATCTGCGGAAAAGATCCCACAATGCACAACATCGGCCACCTACTCGGATACGCACCGCAGGATCTCGGCATCTACCCAGACCTGAGCGTTACCCAGAACCTCACCGCCTTCGGAGAGTTACACGGGCTTGGCCACCGTGAGGCCACGACGCGCGCCAGTGAAGTGATGGACCTTCTTGGACTGACCGAGAAACAAGGCCAACGCGCCTCGCACCTCTCGGGCGGTCAGCAGCGCAGGCTCCACACGGGAATGGCGATCATGCACAAACCTCGCCTGATCTTCATGGACGAACCCACGGTTGGCGCAGACGTTGAAGCGCGAAGCCAGATCCTGAGCGCCGTCCGTCAACTGACCGAGGAAGGGGCAGCCGTCGTCTACACCTCGCACTACCTGGCTGAGTTCGAGGAGCTTGGCTCCGACATCGCGATCCTGGATGGTGGACGCATCGTTGCCAGCGGAAGTCTCGAGGAGATTATTTCCGCCCACGGCAGCGCCGAGGTCACGCTTACCTTCGACCGCCTCGTTCCCCCGCTCGACGGATGGAGCGCCGACGGAAACGTTCTTCGCCACAGCGGGGATGAGGCCGACCCGGGTGCGCGCATCGGCGAAGCCTTGGCCTCGCCAGCTTTGGCGGGAGCGCGCCTCGTCGACGTAAAGATCGATCAGCCCAGCCTGCATAACGCATACCTGCACATCATTGAGGAGAGTGACCATGTCGCAGCTTAAGCAAGTTTGGGCAATGACCCGCTTGAATATCCGCCTCCAACTCACCGACCCGGCACCCACGCTGATCCTGACGGTAATCCCGCTTGTCCTGATTCCTTTCATGATGCCGGCGTTCAAGTCAATGCTTCTGGCCGATGGATATACGGGTGCCACCGGTGCTGAACAGGCGGTTCCCTCGATGGCTATTCTGTTTTCTTTCCTCGCCGTCCAGAACATCATTGGCTCGTTTTTCAATGAGCATTCCTGGGGAACGTGGGAGCGACTCGAGGCCTCTCCGACCTCGCGCGCGTCTATCCTGAGCGGTAAGGCCCTGGTTGCATACATCATGCAGAGCATTCAGATCACGGTCGTGCTCGTTCTCGGTGCCGCGATTTTTGGATATCGCCCAAAGGGCTCTCTTGTTGCACTGATGGTGGTTCTGCTGAGTTTTTCGGCGGTCCTATCGGCCCTAGGCGTTGCGATCGCCTTGTGGTCACATAGTCGCGATGCCGCTCTGTCCATGTCGAACATCGTAGGCATGCTCGCCGCAGGAATCGGCGGGGCATTCTGCACAGTTTCTTCTTTCCCCGATTGGGCTCAGCACGCCGCGCGTCTCTCCCCTGCTTACTGGGCGAACAGCGCAATCAACAAGGTCAGCTTGGACGGTCTTGGCTTCGCAGATATCGCTCCACAAATCGGCGCATTGTTGGGATTCTTCGCCGCGTTCGCCGCGCTTGCACTGATAAAGTTTCGTTATCACAAGGAGTAAACACCGGAGCGGAGAGTCCATGCCATCATCAAAGCCACGCGCGCTATCGCGAGACATTATTTTGTCTGCTGCGCTCGAATTGGTTGATGAGGAGGGACTCTCCGCGCTCTCTCTACGGTCCTTGGGAAAGCGCCTAGGGGTGTCCCAAGCCGCGTTTTATCGCCATATTCCTGATAAGGCTGCTCTGTTGGAGGGCATTTCGGAACAGGTTTGGCGTCTGACTTTCGACTCATTTTTGGCTCGCGTTGAGGGCGGGAAAGTGGACGCGGCAGAGGGCTCCAAGGCCACAGTTTCTTCCGAGGCGATGCCCGCCGCGCCGGGAGCACCCCAGGCCGCCTCGGCCTCGCCACTGCTGGCCTACATGCGCGAATACGCGTACTGTCTGGCCGACACGCTTCGTGCACACTCGGGCACAGTCATGTTGCTGCTCACGCACCCGATGTCGACTCCCGAGCAGCTTTCTCAGCTGGCGCGCGTTTTCGTGACACTTGCCCGGCGAGGTTTCACTCCGAACGCGGATATGCTCGGATTGGTCAACGCTGTATCAATTTATACAACGGCATTCGTTGCCGCCGAGGTCGTCCCACCCGTGGGTGGCACCCCTGAGCAGCCCGTCGACTTGCAGGCCGCAAGCGCCGCATTGAGTCCGGAGGACGCGCAGGCACTGCGTCCACTCATCCAGGATCTCCTTGAGGACCACTACGATTTCGCCAGCCAGTTCGAGCGAGGCCTCGAGGCCATCCTGCGCGGGTGGAGCTGAGAACGCCGGCGGGGGCGAATCCTCTCGCATCGTCGGTTTAGAAGGGACTTCCCTCCGCAGCATCGGTTTAGACGGAACTCCTGTCGCAGCGCGATTTTGGCGACGCGACCAGGCCGGTGCTACCACGTCGGATTGACGCTCTTAGGCGAGATCGACACCACTTGGACGCATCGCATACCCCAAAAACCGGTCACTCAAAGCTCCAACTTGTGTCAATGCCTCCAAACGGTGCCAATGAGGCCCGAATAGCAGAAACTCCCGTGGTTCAAGAAGCCCAAATAGTGCAAACCCCCTTGGCCCAAGAAGCCTGGATCAGTCAGTCTCGGGGCGCGCATCGAGTAATTCCTCAACCTCGCGGACAATCCGCCCAGTTCCACCCAATTCCGACAGCTCGTCGCGCACCCCTCGGATCCCCGAGGTCAGGGCAGGCTCATCGACGAGGCATAGCGAGGCCTCGGCAATAAGAGCGGGCTTCGGTGCGCGAACGCTCAGGCCACAGCGCGTGCGCTCGACGGCCTCGGCGTTGAATTGGCGCTCGAAAACACGCCCGGGAATGACGACTTGGGGGACTTCGTACGCCAGCGCGTCCATCATCGAGTTTTGCCCGCCGTGATGGACCATGACGCGGGCGCGAGGGAGGGCTAGGCCCACCTTTGGAGCGCTACAGTTCCAGCCTCATGTACACGAGTTCTTGGTAGCCCGCAGACGCGGACCGGTACCCCCGGGGATTGCGCCCGTATTCCTCGAACCCTGCGCGACGGTAAAGGGACACCGCCCGTTCGTTGTCCGCCACCGCTTCGAGCTCAAGCTGGGTGTAGCCCGCCTGCCGAGCGCAGTCAATGCTCGCTTC
>ERZ773213.493-NODE-493-length-23175-cov-3.915917_pt1 | contig 23175 bp, 21 predicted proteins | sample MGYA00580996_ERZ773213 | MGnify/ENA primary metagenome ERZ773213 (study PRJEB29015, sample SAMEA2738152) | human oral metagenome | biome: human oral; feature: human-associated habitat; material: saliva | place: China | collected 2197 ...
ACTTGATACTACAAAGTATAACTGGTCCTTTGTGGATGAAACATTACTGATTAATGTCACAGATGAACTCAGCCCTTGCTGTAAGTGTTGTGACCCTTGCTCTTGTGAGGCTCAGTATAAAATCATATTGGATTATGAAGCAGGATACACCTCTGAAAATATACCTGATTGTATATATGAGGCTATGTGTCACTTCATGAATATCTTCATCTCTTATCAGAATAAGTGTGGTTCACTTGATGAGTGTGCTAACATGGATAGATTGGCTGTAGGAGCTGTGCTTAAACAGAAATCAGTAGACTATATCGTAAGAGAATGGACTATTGATAATGGAAGCATTGACAGGTTCTATGTTAAGCTAATCAATAAATGGTCACTAGCTACACTCAGCTCACTATCACTGTGTAAGAAAGTTTACACAGAAGGGATGCACTTAGCTATTGGGAGAAGAAAAGAATGCAAGTAAAATACAATGGAGAATACGCAAGAGAGTCACGCTCTTACGGATGCTCTAAGTGTGGTACTGGACGCTCCATTAGTGGTGTAGAAACTTACCGTACTGTGTATAGAACTTACTATGGAGGAAGGTTATATATCTTTGAACAAGGTAAAACCTATCCTGTAGATGAAATTCTAGGTAAGTATCTAACAAACTTGAAATACACAGATAAGCAAGGTAACATTCGTAACACTTTTGAAGAAGTTCCTGATACTACAGAAGCTACTTTTGTTAGGGATATTGAGAATAATGAGTTTAAGGTTACAGAAGAAGAGGCTCCTAAGCCTGAAACTCCTGTAGGACCTCCATTAATCAATAATACCATTGAACCTGAAGAGCTGTAATATTAGGGGGTATCATGGGTCTACCACAGAATAATAAAGAAATTATTTTATTAAGACAAGGTACAGCTACTCCCACTTATGATGAGAATAGTAGACAAGTCTTTAAATGCCTGTGGGAAGAAGTTGAGCACATCAAGTGTGTTGACCACATGCCTACCTCTAGAGGAGCTGAAAGTGATGCCACTACAATCCATGGACTTGAAGGTTCTAGGCAATTAGAGACATTCTACTTTTCACTACATAACCAATCTCACGCTTGTAACTTTGACTTTAAACATGGTTACTATATCATGCAAAGGATATCCACTAGGTGTAACTATTGGGACTGTCCTGAGGATGCAGGGTATCTATTTTGGAAGGTAGTTGCTGATAGATGCTATGAGATACTTCCAGGTTGTTGGGATATTAAGCTCACTGGGGAGCGATTAATACCTAGAGAAAGTGAGCAGATGCTCCTAGAGTGTGCACCTTTTGTTAAGCAATTACAGGGGGTGATTACAGTTGACCACGATTGATATACACAATTTCAAGGGTACAGAACTAGTTGAAGAATTTACTGATTTTGTTATGACTGGTGCTTTAGAAGCTAAAGCTATAGCATCTAAGGATACTGGTAGAATGGTAAACTCAGTCAAGATTAGGAAAGTACCTGGTGGGTTTGATGTATACAGTGATAGAAATGACTTCCCTCCAACTTCTAGAGGTAAGGTAAGATATTATACTAAAGTATATGTTGAGAAAGGTTATCCTCCTAAGTGGGGACCATTCGACTTTATCTATGATGGCTTCATGAACATTGGAGAAGGAGAGCTTGTCAAAGGTGGAATAGGTATGTACTCTGCTAAGCATCCTTCAGGTAGAAGAGGAGCAGGTTCGTCTAATCTATCAGGAAGTGATAGAGCTTCTGTGACAGCTTATTTACAGAAAGCAGGTACTAAATTTTCACTTAAGGTACCTAAGAGGTTAGTGAAATGATGAGTGCCCTGTATATAAACATCAAGAAGTGGCTTCAGATGTATGGAGCAGATGTGTTAGACTATTTTATTCAGCCTGACCATCCTAAAGAGAGAGACCCACGTAAAAGATATAATAACTTTGATGAACAGTTTAATAAACATGTAGGAACTTCTGAGCACTTTCAACTTAATCAGGGAGCTGAGTTCCCTTTCCTAGCTATTGATATAGCTTGTGATAATAGTTCTAAGTGTTTTCCTAAGTTCTACATAAATTTCTCTGTGTACTATTCTTCTGTCAGTCCTCCCACTGGAAGGGTTTGTATAGAGAACACCCCTGAGGGAAAACTAGAGTACAGAGAAGAAGTTCATTGTCAAATTAAAAACATGCTAACTCATCAAGTTAGTACACCTCAGGGGATACAGAGAAAGACTTTCGCTCAAGATGTAGCCTCATTGGAAAATTGGTACTTGCCTATCAAGGTCAAGATACAGGAAGTTGGATGTCCTGAAGACTTCTCTAATGAGCTTGTGGATGAGGTTGAAATGTTTTCCTTCCCTGTAACCTTATCAATTTATACATGTTAGAAGGAGAAAAACATGACTGTGGAAAAACCACTTAACATTGATGCGTTCTTCATGTCTCGTAACGAGATTGCTAACCGTCATGGAAGCAAACTTGAACTCCAAGCTATGGCTAGAGTTCGTGAGCACATGGTAGAAGAAGCTAACAAACCAAAACCTTCAGTGCAAGCTGAAAAAGCCCAAGCTGACAATAAGAAAAAGGAGAAATAAATGTCTAACTGTTTTGTAGATATGAGTCATCCTATGTATGGCTACAACACTCAGGATAAAGACAATAAAATCATTGTCGCTATCAATGAGGAAATTCGTCCTTGTGTTCGGTGGAAAGCTAACAAGCAAGTACAAATTCCTACAGGTACCTTGGTACAGTATGTACGTAAAGATGTTCCTGAAGACCAACTTAACTGTACACCTTTGAAATGCTTTAACACAGGAACACTTTATGTTAAATCTGCTGAAAAAGCTATCAAGGTTAAATACCAAGTACGTTCTGATGCTGATGACTATGCTCTCGGTTTCAATATGGTATATGTAAACGTACCAAAAGCAGGTAAGTACCAGTTGAAGGTTACTGTTGCAGACTTCCCTGACCTACCACAAGAAAACGCTTATGTGTACACTTATGCCTTTGAAACTCATGCACCAGGATACGTTCTACGTACTATTGACTTAGCTGATACTAAAGCTATGACTCAAGTTGGTGAAGGATGGAAACCATCTGACCATGGTGTAGTTATCTCTTATGAAGTAACTTACAAAGGTGAAGATGAGTTTGATGGTCAAATCGGACTTTCATCTCCAATGATTGTCAATGACCGTTCTGAGTTGCGTAAGTTCTCAAACGTATTGCTCTCATGTTTGACATCATTCACTCACAACATCTCAGTACCTACTACAGATGCTAGATGCTTTGGTCGTCAGTATGATAAGTCACAAATTGAAATCACAAAAGAAATCACAGCTACTACTACTTCATGTAACGACTACTGGTTGAACCCACTTCAATCTATGTCTAAGAAGATGACAAGTGGTATCCCTGTGACTGACAGCTTCGTGGTTGAAAAAGTTGAAGTTGATGGTAAAGTATATGGTTCATTAGTTATCCCTGACCTATACTATGAAGACTGTAATACAATCATTGTGTCATCTGACCGCTGTGACTGTACTTACCTATCTTCTATGCCAATTTCAGCAGGTATCAACCTTGAAGATGATGAGTTCATTGCTTTGACTCAAACTCACCATGGATTGGATAGAGGAACAGTTCTTGTGAACCCTATGTATATCGGTGAGAAATTGCTCGTTACCTACAATGGAGAGCGTGATGTTGAGCTTATCGTGGCAAACGATAAACGACTTCATAACACTCACTTCCGTGTAACTCAAATGGTTGAGAACACTAGAGGTATCAAGGAATACTACGTATTCAACAATGTACTTATCACTGAAAACTCACGTGAGTTCGGTACAGATGGAGAAATCACTCTATCACTTACATTCACTGTGAGCCGAGATGAAAATGGTAACTTCTACGAAATTCGTAGAAATGTGGAAGATGTAGCATAGGAGAACTTCTAGATGTCAGTACGTACAATCGGTGTTAAGATTGATGGTCTCAATGATATTGAGACTGCATCCAAGTTATTACTTAACATGAAGAAGACTGTGCTTGACATTGAAAAGCTTATAAACAACATGGGCAAGTCTAATAGCTTGCCCTTTGTTAATATTAAGCTTCGGTTAAACACAGACGAAATTGAGAAACAAATTAAGTCAATCAATGAACTTGCAGATAAAGCTAAGGGTACAGGTAAGTCTCCTTTAGATGATAAGTCATTAAGACGGACATCTATTGAGGTCCATAACGTAGCTGAAGCATATAAAAACCTTAGGGATGCTGTGTCAACTGTGGATGGTGCTGTAACTAAGCTCACCTCAAATATGCTAAAATTAGGGGCTGTGAACCCTGCTAAGGCTATGCTAGGTAGCTTTAAGGCTATTTCTTCTGAAGTACTAGGCATCCAACGTTCCCTAGCTTCCATGGTAGGTGGAGGACTTAAAGGAAGTCTTTCAGGAATTGTGTCAGGTGTTAGAACTGCTTTTCGTTCAGGGTTAGGAGAGCTTAACAAAGAAGCTAATAACCTTGGGGATGCTATGCAGATTTATCGTATCAATATGCAAGCATTAGGTAAGACTGAGAAAGAAATCAACTTATCTATGAAGCGGTTGGGTGATTATGGTAAGTCATCTGTGTTTGATGCAACTGACCTCTTGGAACAGGCTTCTACATTCACTGCTTTCAATAGAAATGATGCTGAAGAAATCACAAAAGCCTTTGCAGGACTTACAGCTCAGACTAAAAACCCTGTTGAGGGTATGAAGACCATCACCACACAGGTGTCTCAAATGCTGGCGGCAGGTGTGCTTAATCAGCAGGACTTTCGTTTTATTCGTGAGCGTTTCTCTGCTCTTGGTGCTTCTGAGGTTAATAGAAGACTTACAGAACTTGCTAATGCTAAGGGTGAGAGCTCAGTTGTTGATGCTACAAGAAAAAGACTTATCTCTGCTGATGAGTTCCTTGATGTAATCAAACAAGTAGGTAGTGACCCTAAATTCCAAAGTCTTGTAACTTCTATTATTACACCTAGACAGGCTATTGCCAACTTAAAAGAAACTCTATCTAACCTTCTTGTGTTTGATAAGGTTGATGAAGAAGGTAATGTCACTCCTGGTGCACTTAATAAAGTTTATGTAGCTACTAGAGAGTTTATCAAGGGTATCACTGATATTGTAAGTAGTGCTAAATTTGAGGAATATATCCGCAAGTTTGGTGATGCTATTGGTGACTTGATTACAAAATTCTCTCAAGTAGGTAGAGTTGTTGGACTTACTCAAGGCTCAGCCTTACTACGTTCTATGGAGACTTTTGGTAAAGAGCTATCAAAAGGTTTCAATGGAAAAGGCTTTGTTAATAATATCAGAGAGCTATCTAAGTCTGTTGAAGACTTCTTCAGTACTACAGGCTCTTCTATTGGTAAGTTCCTTGGTGAAGCAGGTAATGAGTACCTTAAATTCCTTCGTTCAATGGTTGATGTTGGTAGAGAAGGTATTAATAAAGGTTTCCTTGATGGTATCACTGAAGTCATTAAGATGTATAGAAACCTAGCTGACCTTGCTGTGTCCTCAGGAGCTATCAAGGTGCTCTCAGAAAGCTTCTCACAGTTCTTTAAGGTAGTTAATGATGTAATTACTAGGGGAGCTAATAAAGATGCTCTAATAACCACTGTGAGCTCTCTAGGAGACTTCATTAAACAGCTCTTCAATTCTATCCAATTCATTGGAACTAAGACAAGTCTAATTCCTACAGCTCTTGGAGCTGTTAAGAGTCTCTTGAACTTCTTTACTGAAGTTATAAACAAGACTCAGAAAGGATTAAACCTTGAAAAAGTTAATGCAGGTCTTAAGAAGATTGGGGAAGTTATTGATAATCTCTTGAAAGGTTTAGCTCCTATTGTGGCTGAACTAGGTTCAGGGTTAATTAATGCACTTACTTCATCTTCAGGAGTTACTTTCCTTAAATCATTAGGTGACTTTATTAAGGCAGTAGTTAGTGGTATCAGAAACTTCTTTGCTCAAATGGGCGGAGGTAATGTTGAAGCAGGTATGAAGCGAATTTTATCAATAATCACTACTATTGTTAATGTTGCTACCTCAATAGTAAATATCCTTGGAGCTAATGCTAGATTATTTGTGAATGTGTTACTATTCACTAAAATATCATCATGGGTGTCTAAGCTTGTAGCCTTTGTGGGTACAGTTACTTCAAGCCTATCTCAGATTTTAGGTATTTCTTCTAGAACAACGTTACCTAATAAAGTTTTATCTAAAGCTAATGCTTATAGTGCAACTGCTCAAGGTGCTACCTATGGAGCTCCCGCTGTGCTTCAACAGGGTTCTCCTCAAGTTGGTTTGCTAAGAGGTGCCTACAATAGTTATAAATCTGCTAGACTTGACACAGGTAGTAGATTACAGGGACTTAAAGCAGGGTATGCTTCATTCAAATCAGGTGTAAATTCAAGTGTACTTAAGTCTTTTGGTAAAGGGGCTTTAGCTATTGGTGGTATGTTTGGTGGTATGATTTTTGATGGGGTTAATGAGTTAGTCCAAAACTCTAATATGTCACCTATAATAAAGAAAGGTTCAACCATACTCACATCTACTGCTTCAAGTGCTTTGTCAGGAGCAAGTATAGGGATGTTATTCGGACCTGTGGGAACTGCTATTGGTGCAGGAATTGGAGGTTTGCTTGGCTTGGCTTCGGGACTGTTTGCTACATCTCAGGAAGAACAGATTGCTGAGCAAGAACGTGAACTGAAGAGACAGATTAAAAAAGAAGAAGAGCAGGCTAAAGAAGAACAGCTTAAGGCTAAGGTGGAAGCTATCAAGGAAGAAGGTAGAGCTTATACTGAACTTCTCAGAGGTTTCTATAGAGCTGTTGGGAATAATGGAGAGTCTAACCTAGCCAACTCCCTATCTACTGTGACAGGTCTTGCTAGTCAGACAGGATTAAGTGCTAAAAATGCTAAGTCTACTATCGGTTTAGCTAATGTCAACCCTGACTTTGAAAGATTATCTGATTATAATGTCGATATCAATGGTGAGACTAAAACATGGAAAGATTGGAGAGAGTATCTTGGAGTTACTGATGAAGAACTCCTTGCATCACTTCAGTTACTCTATGGTTCTATGGGTCAGAAAGTATTTGAAGTCAAGAGCTCTATTGATGGCACTGTGCAAACTATCCAAACCTTAAACACAGGTGAGTCTGACAGACAAGGACTGAACACTGAGAGGTTCAAAAATGCTGTCAAGAGTATTTGGGGAGGTTTAGACCAAACCAAGGAATACCTGTTTAAGGACCTGAGTGTTTACTCTGAAAGCCTTAAGTCAGCTCTTGATGGTTCTAAATTCTCCTCAAAAGAAGACCAACAAACTGCCTTAATTGAAGCACTTAAGCAAGTAGGTATTTCTGAAGAGTTTCTTAAGGAACAGTCAAAAACAAGCTTGATTGACTATGCTACTAAGCTTCAGAAATCAGCAGAAAACCTAAGTAAGAGCTCACAAGAAGCTAATGCTGATAAGGTAGAAAGTATCAACAAACATCTATCTAAGGTGCCTACAGAGGTGAGAGAAATTTTAACAGATTATGTTAAAACTGCTTCTCTTGATATAGCAGAAGAGATAGACCAAGTTGCTTATCAATATAAATCTATCAAGAAAACTAATGATAGTGCTCATAGAGCAGGTTTAGCTGATAAGCTTGGTGAGATTGAGAAGAATGTTGAGGAGATAGCCTCAAGTAAAGCTGGCATGATTTTAGAGGGTATTAAAAATAGCTCTAAGAGTGCTGATGAGAAAAAGGAAAGATTATCTTACTTTATCTCTAGGATTAAAGGCTTTGATGAGGAAATGGGCAATATTATTGCTGACCGTATGGTAGAAAAGGGAGAAACCCTTACAGAAGCTGTGAAGAACTTCCAAAAAGAGAACACTATATCTCCTGAAAAGCTTGAGAAAACAAAAGCAACTATTACAAACTATACAAATGCTATAGGTAAAATGTTTGCTAATGGTGATATCAAGATTGAAGAAGCAAGTGCCTTACTATATGGTATAGACATCTCTAATATAGACACCTCAAAACTTGATGCAAAAGGTAAAGAACTTCTTGCTAAAGTTAAAGAGAAAGTTGACACTACTGATGGAGCTATTGGTAAGATTAGAGATGCAGTAAGTAAGAACAACCCAGGTGATGTTGATACTACAGGCATTGAAAATGCTAGTGCTGATATCAACCAAGCTTTAGCTTCACTCACGACTAAAGTTACAGGAGCTATGAGTTCTATTTTATCCAAGATAAAATCAGGCTCAGGAAGTCTTCCTAGTAGAATTGGGTGGAAGAAATCTGTTCCTGAATTCTCAGGAGGTAAGGTTAAATACTTCTCAGGAGGAAGTTTTGGTGGTGTAGATTTTGTTTCACGTGGAACAGACACAGTACCAACTATGCTGACTCCTGGTGAGTATGTACTTCGTAAGAAAGCTGTTGATAGTCTAGGGACTAACTTCTTAGATAAGCTCAACAAGTATGGCTTCAGTGCTTTACAAAAGGGCACAGGTCAGACTATAATTAATAATGTATATAACAATAATAATGCTCAGATTAGTCAAAATATTGACAATAAGTCTCAGTATTTGAATGGTATGTACGGAATTGACAAGTTAATGAGGTATGTTTAATGTTTAGATGTGATGAAAACTTTTCAAAACCTAAACGATATATCCAATATAATGACCTTGTGTTCCTTGGTAGAAAGTCTATTGATGAACAGTCAGAAAGTATTAGTCTGAGAGAGAGTAAAACCTCTCGGACTTTTACTCATGGCTCTTATGTTGGTAATCAGAGTGATAAGTCACTGATAGAAAGTAACTCTATCTCACTGAAGGTTGCCCTTAGAACCCAAGACTGGTCTGAGGAGCATGTTCAGGCTCACTATGACTTTATCATTGAACAATTAACTACACCAGGTAAGCTGTGGGCTATTCAAACAGGTCTACAGCTTGTGTGGTGTAATGCTTATGTAACTAGTATTCAGTCAGCTAAGGAGTGGGTAATCACAGATGATGACTACCTAGTATTCAAAGTTGAACTTGATAACCCTGATGGTGTTTGGTATAAGGCGGATGAGGCTAAGACTTATCTAGAGCCCTATGATAACTGTGACTTTATTGAAATGAAGGCTAGTTGCTTAGGTAAGTCTAGAGCTTGCTGTAACACTCTACCCAACTGTGATAACCACTGTGAATGTTGTGAGACTGATTGTGGTGAAATGGATGGTATGATAGACTTGTGTACTGCTCAGACTAATGTTCAGTTCATGAATGACTTCTATGAAGAGTGTAACTCTAAATGGAGAGTAGTATATAACTGTTCTAGGTGTAAGCAGGATGGAAAACAGCTTAAGGACCTTTATAAACATGCTATCTGTGATACATGTGTAAATGAGGTGATGACAGGTGACTTCCTATCAACCACTGTTCTAGATAGTCACAGATGGAGCTTTGCCCTTGAAGGTGACTTTAAGGACCCTATTGTAAGGCTAAATGATAGAGACTTCAAGATTTTAGGTACCTATAGTGGTGTCTTGACAGCAGATTACAAGGGTAATGTTAAGTATGCTAAGTCTTGGGAATGTTTAGAGTTTAGTTACAATGAAGTGTCTCTAGATGCCTTAAGATTGTGTGCTGAGATGCCTTATGTCAAGAAAGGTCTAAATACTATTTCTGTAAGTGGTGTTGTAAGTGAAAGTGCTTGTATCTACTTAGATTATGAGAGTGTAACTATATGATTGGACATATTTTAAATAGCAAGGGTTCAGGCAGAAGGTCTACCCTTATTCCTGAGGAAGACTTCTTAGGTGAAATTTCAGTTGAATTTTCTATGATGGAGGTTCCTGCAATTCAACTAACCCTACCTATTAGATATTCTAAGCTAATTAGTGGTAACACACATATTATACTTCAAACAGATGACTGGAAGTATGAGGGTTATGCAGGAGATAAGTCAAATGACTTCAAGGATATGACTGTTACTGTGAAGACTTCTCATGTGATTGGTAGGTTGGGTAAAAGAACACTTCCTACTAATGTCACTGTTAAGGCTCGTTCTGTAGTATCTGCTGTGGAACAAGCTCTAGGGTACTGGTCTAATGAAGCTCACAAGGATGACCTCCTAAATGACTTTAAAATAAAGTATGTAGATGACTATGCTGAGAAGAACCTTATCGAGTATGAGTTTTCTAATGAGACATTTCTTGAATTTCTTACCAAAGTATGTGAGAAGACTACATCCCTATATTGGAGAGTCAATCGCTATGACCCTTATCTTATTGAGTTTGGTATCTTTGGGATTAAGAAAGATGTTCTAATAAATGAGTATAATCATTTAGTATCCTTAGATAGTGTAGAAGAGAATTACGAGGATACCATCAATATTGCTGTAGCAATGTCAGATAAGTCAGACTCAGGGGCTAGTTCACTGACCCTTAGGGATATTTTCCATAATCCAAGGTTCATGTTAGAAGGCTTCCCTGTGATTAAGACTGGTAATAAGGTAAACTCACAGCGTTCTTATGATTATCCACAGCTTCCTGTGTTTGCTCCTGAGATTATTGGAGATGAGTTTGCTGTCATGGATACTGAGGGTATCGCATTAGAAGCAGGAGAGCTCTATTGGGGAACTGTAACTGATAACGATACACAGTCCATTGCTGAAGATAACAAAGAAATCACAGATGCAGATAGGCTAAAGGCAACTGAACAGCTCTATCGTACAGCTATCAGACGGTTGAAGAACTCTAGAAGAAAGGTCATCTACTCTATTACAATAGAGCCCATCACTGAGAGAAGAGTCCAACCAGGAGACCGTGTGATGTTTGTTCTTAATGCAGGTGTTTGGGAATTGACAGCTTGTACTAAATACTATGAGAAAATTCTCAAGGAGAGCTCATGGTTCTTTGTGACCAAGCTCACTGATACCTATAGTAGTGGTACTCATCTACAGAAGGTAGAACTGTCTAAGTTCCTTCACAGTGATAGAGATATTGTAGTAAATCAATAGGAGGTAACATGGCTAACCAGTTAAACAAACTAATTAATACTGTTGGTAGAACTAAAGCTAGAGTTATCCAACAATCAAAACAGCGTAGAGGTGGGGTTACTGACCTTTACGCTCTTGATTATGTAGGCTCATTATCTACCTCCTCATCTTGTCCTCCTGTGAGAGATGATAGTTTGCAAGGTAGTGAAAGTGATGACCTTGAGACTAGAATTAAGACACTAGTTAGAGCAATCAAGAAAGAAATTCCTGATGCAACTCCTGAAGGTGTTGCAGGTATAGTAGGATATTTTGGTAGAGAGTCCAATGTTACTGCTAGACGGTATGAAGCTGACTATATCACTAATTATCAGTTTGATAAGATGCTTCAAGAACCAACAGCAGAAAACCTTCTAGGCTCTTGGGGAGCTTTTGCAGGTCTATATGACCAACCACTGTATGAGCAGGGCTACAATGTAGGAGGAAAGCACTACATTGGTTTAGGTCTTGGTCAGTGGACTGGCCCTAGAGCTAAGGCTCTTTATGACTTTGCTAAGACTAGAAATAGTAACTTCTTTACCTTCAACACTCAAGTGGCTTTCATGATGAGTGAAGAAGGTTTAAAGAATGTTGTGAAAGAAGTTGCCACTAGTAAGCTAGATGTAGCACAGAATACTACTAGGTTCTTAGCTGATTGGGGTGGAGTTGCAGGTAACGCTCTTCAAGAGAGAATTGACTTTGCCAATAAATACCTAGACCTCATCAAGAATACTCTAAGTAGTAAGAATACTGATGAGGACACTGAAAAGACTAAATCTGATGGTAGTACTGTGGTAATTGATAGGACACAAGGTTCAGCAAGTTTTAGAGTGCTTGTGCCTAGTGACCTTGATAGGTTCCAAAGATGGTTCTTGAAGTTCGTCATAGAGATGGATAAGAGTCCCTGTGAGGGCGGTAATGTTGTACCCCTTACAGATGTCCATTTAGTCGTTTCTGCTTCAAATCAAGCCACAGGAGAGACCTCAGAGATTGAATTAACAGAAATCTTTAGAAGACAGTGGGGGTGTAACTGGATTGGAGATGATGCTAGTGGAGAAGGTATCTTCCCTAACAACAATCCAATGGAAGGTTATGACCTCATGTATTCAGCTTGGTATCTAAATGATGCTCAGAGAAGTGCTTTATTTAGCCCAGGAGAGAAGATTTTCACTATTTATGCACTAGGTGAGGCTAAGGTTACACTTAGAAACTTCCTCAAGTTTAGTCATATAAATTAGGAGAGTTATGAACAGTCATATTAAAAACCTTTATACTAAACGCAAGCATAAGCTCATTCAACTACATGCTAAGGAGAAGAAACAGTTTATCCTAGAACAGCATATAGCTGAGCATCCTACTGATTACACTTCTGTGATTAGTAATGAGTTGCTGAAGAGTGATATCAAGCGTATAGAGTATAATATTAAAGAAATTGATAAACAGATGGAGTTATATACACATGATTAATAAGAAATTAGTACAAAGAATGTATGACAGGATTTTAGTAGAGTCTATGGTTGAGTCATTCTTCAGACAGATTTATAAAAATCATGATAGAGGTGGAGCTAGAGAGTGGATAGACAACAGAATTTTAGAGCTTACTCTAGAGTCTAATGTTATCACTTGTGACCATGAAGAAAACACTATCACTTACAATGGAGAGGTTTTTACCTATGACTTCCAATACATAACTAACCTGTGCATAAGTTTACTGAAGGATAAGATTGAGGTATAATTGATATGACAAATGCTTATCAACTAGCCCAAAGTGTTATTGGTCAGACTGTTGGTAGTGGCGAGTGTGTAGCCTTAGTTGACTGGATTGCTATGCAATATGGTCATAGGTTGTGGGGTAATGGTAATGAGATTGGTACAGATGCAGGAGTTAGTGCTTTTGCGGATGTATTCCCCTACACACCAGGGATGGAACTACGAGTTGGTGATATCTTATCTACTTATGAAACAACTACAGTCTATGGACACACAGGTGTCTATGGTGGAGGACCTGTTAATAATGCTCTTTATATTGAGCAGAACTATAACTTCCAACGTTTTGTCATTGAACACAGAAGAAACATTGAGGCTCAGGGAGCTAAAATTCTAAGAGTTGTTCGTATAAGAGCTCAAGATAATTACTCACCAGGAAATAATGCAGGTGGTTCTAGTAATGGAAGTTCAGGTGACAGTCCATCTAGAAGAAGTGGTATCCAAAGAACCTTCTATGAGATAACCTGTGATAAGGTTGAAGGAATTAAGGGCATTGGAGACCCTACTGTGTTAGATACATTTTACAAGTGTAATAAAGTCACAGGTAAAATAAATGGTGAGTGGTTAATCTATGATAAGTATGATGGCTCAGTAGGATACATACCTAAAAGTTGTGTCACTGAGAAGAAAGAATACTCTAAGCAGGATAAGAAGGATGATAAGAAGGAAGTAGAAAAGGCTAATGGGTATGATAAGTTCCCTGATAAGACTGCTGATGGTCTTGACCAATCAGGAACTCAACCTATCTACACCTTAGCACAGTTCATCTCCCTTGGTCGTATAAACTATAGTGGTTATGAATGGACTTATTCCTCAGGAAACAACTTCCCTGCTAGTGTAAATGTGAATAAGAGCTATAATGCTTATGGCTTCTTATCAGATAGTGATGGTAATATTATTCTATCCGTTCCTTCATCTTGGGGTGATGTGAAGGGTAGGGTATATAATACACCCTTTGGTTTTAAGGGTAAGGTCTACTTGACCAATGAAAAAACATCAATAGATGTATATGTAAGATAGGAGTTACTATGGCTTATAAATTAGCTGAAGAAGACAAACTATGTGGGATTGAATATCCTACCTATGAGGGGTATAAACCTATCCCTAAGGCAACCTGTGAGATGTTAGAGACTCAGTGTGGAGGTATTGAGATTGTGTTCAACTGTGAGAAGAAGAAGGAAGATGAAAAACCTACTCCTAAACCTACTCCACAGCCTGAACCAACTCCTGAAGAGCCAAAACCACAGCCTGAAGAACCTAAACCTAATCCTGAACCTCAACCAGAGGAACCAAAACCCGAAGAACCCAAACCTGAGGACCCTAAACCTAATCCTGAGGAGCCTCAGCCAGAAGAGCCTAAGCCTCAGCCTAATCCAGTTGAGCCTACACCTGATGAACCAAAACCTGATAATCCTGTAGAGCCAACTCCTGAAGAACCTGTAGAACCAACACCAACTCCTAATCCTGACCCTGAAGTTCCAACACCTGATGAGCCTGCTCCAAAACCTGTGCTCACTAATGAAGAGTTGGATGAGATTGTGTCAGGTAAGTTGCGTAATGATGGTACTCTAGGTAAGTATAATGCTAATCAAAACAACAAACTTATTAGTATTGACAAGCCTACACCTGAAGAAATTGAAGCTTATAAGAAAGAGATTACTGATAAGGTAGGAGACATTCCTGAGCTCAAAGGGTATACTGTGGAGGTATCTGTGGATAAAATTCCTAATGAAGAACCTGAAGTAGGAAGTCCTGTTACAGGTGCACCTCTATATACTAAGGTTGTGAAGATTACTAAGCCTAATGGTGATGTTTACCAATCTGAGCCTATGAGTATTGGTACTACTACAGAACAAAAGTTCAGTCTTCTAGAGGTAATGCCTAAAGTTGAAGGTAATTTATCTGTTATCACTCAGAAGGATGGTCTTGTTAAATCTGTAACTGAGGATAGTACAGAGCAAAAAAGAGAGTTTGAAGATAGTGTAATCACATATCTCAAGAGGAAGTTACCAGAGGGAGCAACTGTAGAAGCTGTATTAGGAGAGCCTTCATATAAAGTGGGTAGTGAACTTATCACAGGTAAGACCAACTACTCTCTCAATGTTAGGGTTACTGTAGATGGTAAAGTATATGAGCAAGAGTATAAAGTACCTCATATTGAGGAAGAGGCTTTAGTTGTTACTGACCCCAATGAGCCTGAGCTTGACTTGAGTAAGGTTAGAGTAGAGCCTCCTGAAACATTCAGATTTGTTATTTTTGATGAAGCACCAAATGAAGTAGGTGACTTTATCCTAGAGAAACCTGGGGTGTTAGAGAAGGCTAGAGAGGATATCCTAAATCAACTTAATGATGAAAGGTTAAATCCTCTATTGAAGGACTTCAAGAAGAAAGTAGTTCTTTACAGGGATAGAACAACTATGCCTAAAATAGGGGATAATGTCTATAGATATGGTAATGAAATTTCCCCAGAGTTCCTAATAACTCTAATATCTCCAAATAATAAAGTATACAGAAAATATATGGCAACAGCAAATGATTTCTTGTATACTTCAAGAGACTATTATGTGAGGGAAATTCATGGATAAACTAATTCTGAGGATTGTAGAGAACCAAGCTGTGGTATCAGGGATAACACTCTTTGTGACCACAGCTTGCGGTTGTGGTGTAGCATGGCTTAACCATAAGAGAAATCAGCTCATTGAGCTCTCAAAGGGTGCTAAACGTTCTAGTTTACGCTCTGAGTATCTTAACATCTACAACTCAACTGAGTTTACTTGGCAAGAGAAGTGGGATATGACTAGACCTCTTGTGAAGGAGTACTTTAATGAGCTTAATGGAAACCACTATATTCACGGTCTCAATGAGAAACTAAGAAGACATAGAGAAGAGGAGATTGCCAATGGTAAAGGTAACAGTTGATGCAAGCTGTTTAGGTGGTCTAGGTGGTGGAGGAACTACCTATGATGACACAGAAGTAATTAACCGCATCAAAGCACTTGAAGGAAGAACAGATAACTTTGTAAAAGAAGTCACTGTGTCTAGAGAAGGGGATAAGGTAAAACTCACATACACTAGGGTTGATGGTACATCTAGTGAAGTAGAATTTGATGATAAGGATACTATTTCTATTGCTTATGATGACACTGCTCTTAAAGAAAGAGTGACTGCATTAGAGGCAAAAGAAGACAAAGACACTGTGTATGATGATACTGAACTCAAGGGTAGGGTAACAGCTCTTGAGGAGAAGGTTGATAACGATACTGTGTATGATGACACAGAAGTTAAAAACCGTCTTACTGCTCTTGAGGCTAAAGAGGATAAAGACACTATCTATGATGACTCAGCATTAAAAGCTAGAGTAGAGGCTCTTGAAGCTAAGCCTGATAAGGATACTATCTATGATGATAGTGACCTAAAAGAGCAAGTAAATGACTTAGGAAGTTCTATGGCTAGTGCTCTACATGACATTAGTGAGATTAGAGTTAATAATGAGTCCAGACTTAGTTCTCTAGAAAAGAAAGAAGACAATGATAAACAAACCTTGTCTTTAGAAGGGAATACATTAAGTATCTCTAATGGTAACTCAGTAGAGCTTCCTATTGCTTCTACAGTTAAACCTGTTAAAGTATCTAGTACATCAGAAGGAGTAACAGTAACTCCTAAAGAAGAAGATGGTACTACTAACTATGATGTAAACATTAACGGAGCTTTGGAAAAATACTATGATAAGTCCAAGACTTATACCAAAGAAGAAGTTAATGACCTTGTGGTAAAACAAGAGCAGAAAGCAACAGACATCACTGTGTACCGAGGAACCTTTACTAACAAAGAGATTGTAAAAGAAGGAGCCCCTGATACAGATAGGTCTCCTAGAATTACACTAACTTATTCAAGCTCTACTGGTGTAGGTATTTTCAAGATAGACTTTATGATTATGTCTAAGGTTTTTCAGAATACTGTAATTGCTCGTCTTCCTAATGATGCTCCTGTACCAGTAGAGTTTGTAGAGTCTCAGGTGTGGATAGGTGATGTTCAAACATCTATATGGATTAATAAAGATAGCAGAGAAGTAAGAATGTTTTCTACTTCTGACCCTTCAATCTTTAACAAACGTATCATCCTAAACATCCCAGGTATCTTTAAGAAAGCTTAATAAATAAGGAGGACTATATGTCAGAAGAAAAATGGATGCTCTCAGATAAGCAATATAATATTCTAAAGAAGGTACTCATTAATGTTGTACCTCCTATGATTGCTCTTATTGCAGGGCTAGGTTCACTGTATAACTTTGATGCTAATGTAATCAATGGAACTATTGGACTGTTTGCTACATTCTTTGCAGGAGTTCTAGGAGTTTCTAAGCACAACTATAATGCAGGTAAAGAATGAACTATCAAGAATTTAAGAAGAAATGGTATAATAAGGGTGTAGATGTAGACGGTTACTTCCGTTTTCAATGCTTTGACTCCTTTGCACAATGGTGTAAAGAGAACGGTGTACCTGTAATCAATACCACTCCTGTGTCACAAGGTGGCTCAGGATATGCTAAAGACTTATGGGAAAAGAAAGCCTCTAATGGTATCCTTAATAACTTTGATGAAGTACCTATCAATAAGCTTAAAGAAGGTGATGTAGGTGTCTTCAAGGAAGTCCAAGGATGGACTCCTGTATCCCATGTGGCATTGTTTGACAGGGATATTGATGGTAAGTATGGTTACTTCTTTAGTCAAAACCAAGGTGGTATTGATGGAGTACATAACTTATGTAGGCTCCCTTATTCTGCTCTATACCCTACAGCTTTCAGGTTAAAGAAAGCTAACAACAATCAAGGAGGAAACAAGACTGTGGCATTACCAGTTAAAAATATTGGCGGAGAAATCTTCTCAGGAGTAATCACAGGATATGATGCTAATATCATGAACTGTGATAGCAACAGAACTAAGATTGACCGCATTCTAATCCATCATAATGCATCTTTGAATGATGCTGTAGCTAGAAGCACTTGGTATGTTTCTACAGGTCATGGAACATCTGCTCACTACCAAGTAACACCTGATAAAATTTGGGGATGTGTTGGTGAAAACTATGTAGCTTATCATGCAGGTAACTACCCTGTGAACCAACGCTCTATTGGTATTGAGCACTTAAATAACACAGGAGCTCCTACATGGACTATTGCTGAGGAGACTTATAGAAACTCAGCTAGACTCATTAGAGACATCTGTGAACGTTATAATATCCCTATTGATAGACAGCACATCCTTAAGCATGGTGAAGTATCATCTACAGCGTGTCCAGGAGGTATTGATATTGATAGACTTGTAGCAATGGCTAAAGGAGCTGATTATGTTACTCCTGCTAAGGCTACACCTAAACCATCTGCTCCTGGTAAGATGCAAAAGGCTTATCGAGTGGATGACTTGAAGTTTGTGAATGGTTTGTGGCAAGTATATTGTCAAGACCTTGCTCCTGCTGAGTTTAATTGGACTGATAATGGTATTGCTGTAGAAGATATCATTATTACTAATAAAGACGGTGCTAGACTTCCTGACCAAATGACACATGTGGGTGACTACTTTGTGTTTGACCAAACTGCGACTGCTGATACAGGCTATGGTGCTATGGGGTCAGGTGGTTGGTATTGGAGAAAATTCAGACTGAGAACTTCAGGTGAAATTTGGTTATCAGCTTGGAACTTAAACCACTTATTGTTTGGTTAAGGGGATGGGGTTAATCCCCTCCCTATTTTTATTGGAGGAACTATGGAAGATATCTGTAAACACAAGGATTGTTCCTGTGAGAACGTAGGCTTAGGAGATTGTGTCAAACTACAAGAACTAAATGACCTACAAATTAGACCAAAGATGAGGGCTATTCTTAAGGCTGAGTGGTGTAATCTACCTGAAGCTATCAGAAGAGCTTTTTATGGAGTTTGGTGTGTATTAAAGAATATTATTAACCAGTTATGTTATATTCTATCTAAGCTAGAATGTTTAGAAACTAAAGTATCTAACCTGTGTGAGGTTGCTAAGTGTCAGGATGAAAGAATTTCAGGACTTATTGACCATATCAAGGGCAAGATGCTAGAGAATGTAGCCTTTAGTATGAAGTCTAGTGGGTCTAATGTAGACTATAATGGTCAACAAACTTACACTAAGATTAGTACACAAAATGATGGTTCATTTACGCTTACTTGGAACATGGTAGATGAGAATGAAGTAGGTAAGGGTACTATCACTGGTAAGGTTGCTCACATGTATACCATGAAAGATGATGGTACTATTGATGCACATATCAGTAGAGTAACCTTCAACGCTATTACCTATACTGCATCACCAGGAGCTAGAAGCTATGGAACTACAGCAAGATACTCTATTGTGGATAACAATGGTAAAGAAATTTTTGGTAGAGATTATGACCCAGGTATCAGCTTCTCAGACAAGTCACCTGACCTATCTGTAGGAAAATCAGTTACACTACAGCCTCAGGGAGGTAACACAGGAGATGTGCTTCTCTTCAGAACTGTGGACTATTGGGTTAATGCTTCTACTAATGGTGAAGTAAGAGCTAACTATGTAAACAACAACTCTCCACTACCTAAGGCACAAGGATGTGTCATTGACTGTGACAACTGTTAGGAGGTAATATGCTAGATTACTGCCCTAATTGCAGATGTAAAATAAAGTTCTATAAGAGTCATGAATGTGAGAAGATGAAGCATGAACTTGCAGGTGGTGTTAAGCTTGCAGGAGATGTGATTGCATCCAGTGATGAGTGTAAACTTAAAGAAAACACTACACATGGTATCTTTCGTATGTGGTGTGTGCTCAAGAACATTATTGAGATTATCTGTGATATAATTAAACGTATGAAGTGCTTACAGCGTAAGGCTCAGAAGGTATGTGAAGCTCAGCACTGTATTGATAGAAGGATTGCAGAAGTCAATCGAGTTATTGGTGTTTATAATAGAGACCAAGAAAATCTACCATCAACTGAGCAAGCTGATTGGGAAGCTCTTAAGCTAAGAACTGATAGAGAATATGCCAATGCTTTATCATTATATAATGGTAGAAAGAAAGCCTATGATGACAAAGTAAGAGAGTATAATATTAAACTTACTCAGTACAATACTAAAAAGGCTGAGTATGAAAGACTTAAGCGTGACTATGATGCAGGTCAGGGAGTTCAGCAAGGAAGTCAAGGTCAGTGGCAAGAGGCTTGGGGAAGCTATGCTAAAACAGGTGTGCCTTACGACATTGTAATGGGAGGTTCACCAAACCCTTCAATCCATGGATTAGACCTAACTGAAGCTCATAGACACAACTTTGGTAGAGGTGTGTTCTTCAAGAGTCTCAATGATGCAGGTACTTCTGTTGAGATGAAGCTAAACCTTATTGGTTATACTTATGAGGGTAATGGTAGAGCTGTTCCAGGAGGCTATTATGTACAGTATGGAGGTACCTATGACTGGTATCTAGACTACTATATCTCAACAGATGGTGGAAACACTTATCACCCTGTGGAGTCTAATATACTCTTAGCTAGACATGCTGATACTCAGAACTTATCTTATGGTCCTAACTGGCATCTATCAAGAATTGATTGGGCCAAACAGATTACACTTCCTGCTAACTTCACTCACCTTAAGACTGAAGTGAGAGGAGACAATCCAGGTGAAAGACACCAAAATGTCTACACAAGAGAGCAGATTGTTAGAAAACCTTTCCCTCCATTCACAGAAGTTGAGCCTAAGGCACCTGCTCCTTTCACAGAAAAGGAACCCAAGAAGTCACCATTACCTCCTAAGCCTGAGAAGAAGGTTGAGAACATTCCTCTAATTGGTAGTGGTTGTGACCTTATGGATTGTAAGTTTGATTGCTTTATAGATTAGGAGAAACTATGACAGATTGTATTAATTGTCAATGTGAGGAGATTGTAGTAGGCAAGTCAGCCTGTTCATCTCTTAAGAAACAGAATGATGATAGGATTAAGCTCCATTCCCTAGTATTAAGGGATACTACACTGTGTGACCTTCCTGAAGAGACATCTAAGGCTATGTATTCACAGTGGTGCTTCAATAAAAACATTACTAATCAACTATGTTGGTTGATGAACAATAGCTCAGGAGGTAAGGAATACAAGGCAGGTAAGGATATTAGTATCTCTAGTGATGGTACTATCTCATTTACAGGAGCTATTCCTAAACCTACTGAACCTTATAATGATACTAACCTAAGAGCTGAGAATGAAAAGCTTAAGAAAGCTCTTAACAAGATTATCAACAACTTGACTGCTAGTGGAGCTTGGACTGGTGGTCTAGATGGTGACTTTGTGCCTAACAGAAATATCGCTACAGGTAACATTAACCTCTTTGGTGGTACACCTGATGGTGATGCTTTCATCCGTACTAATAACGGTAGAACTGAAAACGACTTAGCAGGAGGAGTAAACTAATGGGATGCTATACTTGTGGGGGAAACCCTAACACATGGTGCAATAAGTGTATGCCTGCTGAGGATACATGGGTAGCACCTGTGGATAAGTTACCTGATGTATTTATGGGAGATAGGGACCACATGTACCTTCTCCCTAATGGTGATTTATTCATCCTATCTCCTGATAGAACTAGATGGATTAAAGTCAATGGAACAGGTAACACTACAGCCTATGATGATGCTGAACTGAAGAAAAGAATTACTGCTTTAGAGGCTAAACCTGACAAGGATACTGTGACCACAGTTAAACAGGGTGATAGAGTAACTGTCACAAAGGATGGTAACGATTACACAGTTTCAGCTAACCCTATCAAAGCTGTGAACACAACAGAAGATGGTAAAGAGCCCCTAGTTACCCTTACGCCTAATGCTTCAGGAGATACACTTACACTTAACTCAACTAGACTAGCTCAGGAGATTGCCAAAGTACAAAGTAAAGCTGACAACTTTGTATCAGGTGTTGGTGTATCAAGAGAAGGTAATAAGGTTAAACTTACCTATACCTTTGTGGACGGTACAAGTAAAGAAGTTGAGTTTGAAGACAAGGACACAGTTGCTCTAGCTTATGATGATACAGCACTAAAGGCTAGAGTTAAAGCCTTAGAAGATAAACCTACTTCTGGTAAACAACAATTATCACTTGATAATAATACAAGAAGACTATCAATATCTGATGGTAACAATGTAACTCTACCTAATGACAAACAGACATTATCATTAGAAGGTAGAAAGCTGTCTATATCTAACGGTAATAGTGTCATGCTTCCTGAAGATACTGTAGATGGTGGAGATAACCTTATCTGTAATTCAGTATTCCCTACATCTACTACTGGTTGGGGATACTGGACTTCAGACCAAGAAAATACCAAGTTATCTTTATCTAAGCATTCTTTCTATTACAGTAACACAGAAAATATGTTTGTGCTGAGTAATAACACACAGACTGCTGTACCTGCTTCATCTACTAGGTTTAAGGTGAAAAGAAACACAAAATACTCATTTAACATTGCTTTATTTGCTACAGGTAATATTAAAGGTATCACTCTTTACTTCCTTGGAAGGCAGACTGGTCAAACATCACATTTCACTAATATTGTTACTATTAAGGACACTAATAATTCACCATCAACTACAGGTGTGTATAACTTCCATGCTACATTTGACACAGGCGGTAGTGATGAGGGTTACATCCGTATTGATAATAAGGGCACAAATAATTCATCAGACTCACTATTATTCTTCAGCGAAATAGATGTGTATGAAGGAACATCTCCTAGAGCTTACAACCCCTCTATGAAGTGTGCCCTGAAAGACCTAAATAATAAGGAAGATAAGGACAAACAAACACTTACACTGAATAACAATGTACTATCTATTAGTAATGGTAACTCAGTAACACTCCCAAATGACAGGCAAACTATCTCTAGACAAGGTAACAAACTTGTGTTATCAAATGGAGGTGGTGAAGTTGAACTCCCTACACCTAATAATGTTACTCCTTATGATGATACAGCACTTAAGAGAAGAGTAGATGCCTTAGAAAGAAAAGAAGATAGAGACAAACAAACCCTAATACTTAGTGGTAACACCCTATCAATCTCTAATGGTAACTCTGTGAACCTACCTCAGTATGTATCACCTCAAGAGTTCACTACACTTAAAAATGAGTATAATCAACTCAAAGGTGCTTTTGAGAAACTTCTACAAGACCTTAAGGGTTCAGGGGCATGGAACCAAACAGGAGGTAACATCTTTGAAGGTAGTCTAAGACCTGATAGACATATTGCTACAGGTAACATTAACCTCTTTGGTGGTACACCTGATGGTGATGCTTTCATCC
>ERZ773213.498-NODE-498-length-23057-cov-7.126685_pt1 | contig 23057 bp, 28 predicted proteins | sample MGYA00580996_ERZ773213 | MGnify/ENA primary metagenome ERZ773213 (study PRJEB29015, sample SAMEA2738152) | human oral metagenome | biome: human oral; feature: human-associated habitat; material: saliva | place: China | collected 2197 ...
ACATGGAGACCATTAATACCGAGCTGATTCTGGCGGATTTGCAGACTTTGGAGAATGCGATTCCGCGCCTTGAGAAGGCCGTGAAGATTAAGAAGGGCGATGCCGCTCAGCTGGAGACTTACAAGCAGGCGCAAAAGATTCTTGAGGATGGGAACACGATTTTCTCGCGTGCAGCTGCCGAGAAGCTTGAGATGGCACATTTGAAGGAGCTGAATCTGCTGACTGCTAAGCCTTTCATCTACGTGTTTAATGCGGATGATGGTGTGCTTGCTTCTGAGGAGAAGCAGGCCCAGCTGCGTGAGCTGGTGGCTCCGGCGGAGGCTGTTTTCTTGGACGCAAAACTTGAGGCTGACATGGTGGAGCTCTCCGAGGAGGAGGCCCGCGAGATGCTGGAAATGAGCGGTCAGGATGAATCGGGTCTGGATAAGCTGGCTCGCGTGGGCTTCTCAACCCTGGGTTTGCAGACCTATCTGACGGCTGGACCGAAAGAATCGCGCGCCTGGACGATTTACAAGGGCGACACCGCACCGCAGGCGGCGGGCGTGATCCACTCCGATTTCGAGCGTGGCTTCATCAAAGCTGAGGTTGTTTCCTTCGATGACCTGGATGCGGCAGGTTCCATGAACGAGGCCAAAGCCCGCGGCAAAGTTCGCATGGAAGGCAAAGACTACATCATGGCCGATGGTGATGTGGTTGAGTTTAGGTTTAATGTGTAGGGATGGAATATATTGCAAGAAGAAAATATAGATTCTAGCAATAACCCATATTTATTGGCTCAAGTACGGGAAGCCTACGGGCGTGTAGTTTATAGTCATAAGATACATGAGAAGCAAGCAGATATATCTTTTGTGAAACATCGTCGGGTGCAATGGACATTTATCGTGCTCACAGCAGTCAGTTCTGGGACCTTTTTGATTACACTAATGGGATTGATGTTTGACAATAAGGCAACAAGTCTTGCAACATCCTTCATTGCGCTTTTAGTTACAGTAATGAGTTTGGTTACTAAGAATCTAAACTTCGGAGAAGAATTTAAGGTACATCGAAATATTGCTTCCAAGCTTTGGGGTGTTCGGGAATCATATTTATCATTGATAAGCGATATTATGTCTGGAGAGATAGATTATTCGCAAGCTCAAGAATGTCGTAATAATTTACAGAAAGCTGCTCAAGATATATATTCTGAAGCCCCTAGAACAAGTCGAAAAGCATTTTTGAGGGCGCAGAAAGGCTTGAAATATAATGAAGAAATGACATTTACTGATAATGAAATAGATCTTTTCCTTCCTAGAAAACTAAGAATTACTGAAAGTGATGTGTGATCGTGAATAACTATAATATTTTTAATAGTCTGCTAGAAAATCTTAAAGTTGGTGAAACAGCGGATATGATTTCTTTTCGCCGTGATGAAATAACAAAGGCTTTAAATAAAGAATTTCGTAACAAAGATAACTGCGTTGATTATAAACTGATGGTGGGGTCTTTTGGTAGACATACAGCGATTAAAGGGGTATCTGACCTTGATATGGTATATATCCTTCCTCCTAAACTCCGGTCTAAATACAGTGACGTACAAGGACCTCATAGGATTCTGTCGCAAGTCAGAGATATCTTAAAATCTCGGTACCCTAATACTGATATCCATGTTGATCAGTGCGTCGTATGTGTAAAATTTATTAAGAATAAATTTAAATTTGAAATTCAACCGGTCTTCGAGAATAAAGATGGCAGCTTCGAATACCCAGATAAAAAATCAGAAAAATGGAAAATTACTAAGCCACGGGAGGAGATTGAAGCGACAAAAGAGTGTAATGATAGAACGTCAAATAATATGCGTTATCTTGCGAGGATGGTGCGTGCGTGGAAAAATACCCATGGTGTAAATATGGGAGGGTTGGTTATAGATACTTTGGTCTATAACTTTCTCTCTCAAACTAATGATTATAGTTCTGTGGGTATAGAATATTTTCCTGAAATGGTACGCGATTTTTTTAAATTTCTTAAAGATGAGCCTAATAAAGGTTTTTACCTTGCGTTAGGAAGTAAACAGCACGTGTATGTAAAAGGCGACTTCCACATCAAAGCTGAAAAAGCATATAATATATGCCTCCAAGCTATAGAGAATAAAAATATTTCTGTTACTTACAAAAAATGGCGTAAGATATTTGGAGCATATGTCTCATTAGGCGATGTTGAAGAATCTAAGCAGTATAACAATACTGAACAGTTTATTGAAAATATACATCCCGTGAATATTTCCGGGTCAATAAAAATTGACTGTGAGGTTACTCAGAGAGGATGGCGACCCTCTCGTCTCCGAGATATGCTATTGAATCATATACCTCTAAAAGCAAACAAAAAGTTGGAATTTCATGTTATTGAATGTACTGTAAATTCTCCATACACTTTAAAGTGGAAGATTTTAAATCGTGGTGAAGAAGCAGAGCGGCGAGATATGATTCGTGGTCAGATTATTGAATCCAGTAGAGAAAACTCGCATGTGGAATATTCTAATTTTAGGGGCAATCATATTGTGGAATGCTACGTTATTAAAGACGGATTTGTTGTTGCCCGTGATTATATAGATGTTCCTATTGATAATACGGTTTCTGGATAATATATAGGGAATAATGTTTCGTTTCGATATGTAAGTGGAAACCTAGAGGGGTGTTATCTGGGTTGCTCCTAGAGTCAGAAATTTAACCCCGTGTATCACCGAAAATGCTCTGAGGTAGGAGCTGAGGGGTCTGCGGTATGTGTGGGAGAGTATTCACTAATACTTGAATTGGGGATTACATGCTCAATGACAACCCGGTGGTGGTTGAGATACTTATCTTAGGTCCTTGCCCTTGGTGATAAAATTGAATGGTCAGGTTTAACGTAATAGAGTTGTTTGCGTGATCCATCATTTAATCGCTGCAGGTGGGCGGCATACGGTTGGTCTACGGGCTGACGGTACGGTGGTCGCCGTTGGTGCGAGTACCGCTGGTGAATGTAGAACGTCGACATGGCAAAATATTGTCGACGTTGCTGCCGGAAGTGTTCATATGGCCCGCAATACGGGAAAATCACACACCTTAGGACTTGCTGATGATGGAACTGTTCAAGCCTGCGGATGGAACAACCATGGACAATGTGACGTGCAAAAGTGGCGGAATATAGTTGGGATCGCTGCGGGATGGCGTTTTAGCGTAGGTTTGCGTGAAAATGGGACTGTCGTTACAGCTGGTCGGCTTGCGTATGATGAGCTAGCTACTTGGCATAACATAACTGAAATTACGTGTGGTGATTGGCATGTTGTAGCCCGGCTCTCAGATGGAACTGTCCGCGCTGCGGGAAATAACATATATGATCAATGCGAAGTCTACAATTGGAGTGGAATTACGTCTGTTGCGGCTGGATATCTGCACACCATCGGCCTTACAGGGGACGGTACGGTCTGTGCGACCGGGCATCCGGAATTCTGGAGTGGCAGTGAGCGGTGGACAGAGATCACTGCCGTGGCTGCTGGCAGTTACCACTGCGTTGGTCTTACCGCAAATGGCTCCGTTGTTGCAGCAGGAAGTTCTGAATTTGGACAGTGCAATGTCTATGACTGGAAAGATATTGTGGCTGTGGCGGCAGGCGGTGCATTCACTGTGGGGCTGCGTGCTGATGGTTCAGTCGTTGCTGTCGGCAACAATAGTAATGGTCAACTTAATACCGCGGGCTGGTGTCTTTTTAAAGGTTGTTGACCCGTCGGTCCACGGTATACATGCCCACTATAGGCTCATGGATAAAAGAATCTTGCACATCGTGACGAATGTGGGGCAGTACGATAATGGTGACCCGACGGGGCTGTGGCTTTCTGGGCTGACGACCGCTTGGGATAGGTTTGAACGGGAGGGCTGCGAGCAGGACATCGCCAGTCCACGTGGGGGAGACGTCCCTTTAGATCCCCGCTCTCTGAAGTTCCCGTTCCGCAGTGAGAGCGCAAAATCCTGGCTGAATAACCCGGAACGCATGGCGCTTTTGAAAAACACCCTTCCCATCCGGTCCATAGACTCGAACACTTACGATGCTATATGCTTAGCCGGCGGGCACGGCGCCATGTTCGACTTCACACATAACTCCGAACTGCACAACATCATCGCCAGCGTATACGAGCGGGGCGCGATTGTTGCATCCGTGGGGCACGGGTACTGCGGAATCCTCAATGTACGCCTGAGCGACGGAAGCTATCTGGTGAACGGCAAAATACTGACCGGACCCTCCTGGAGGGAAGAGAAACTCGCTTTAGCGTCTCAAAAGGTACCCTACAATGCTGAAGAGCTAGCAAAAGAACGCGGGGCGGACTATATTCGCTGGAAGAGGCCTTACAGGAGCTCAGCGGCAGCGACTAATGGACTGGTTACGGGGCATAATAACTCCTCATCAGGTAATCTTGTTGCTTCTTCTGTGTGTGATGAACTCGCTCGGCTTGACCTTCTCAAGGGTAAAGGCTCGGAGCCTCTGTAACTAGTTTTAACGTGCTCGATCCCGGTACGGTTATCGCGAACCGTACCGGGATCGAGCTTTGCTTCTTTTGTATTGCCCGGTGCCGGAAGCACTCGAGCACATAGGGGAGAGGATTAGTCCTCAACACCAACCATGACGTTGGATGCCTTAATAATAGCGGTAGCGGGCTTGCCAACCTGCAGCCCAAGCTCCTCAATAGCGGCGTTGGTAATCGAGGAAGAGACAATCAGGCCGGGGGCGATCTCAATCTTTACGATGCCGTTGGTAGCGCCTTCGGTAATCTCAACAATGGTGCCAGCGAGCTGGTTACGGGCAGAAAGCTTCATGCTCGGTTCCTTTCCTAATAAAAAACGTCTACTACATACTACACACCCAATTTTTTGTATGCGCATAAGGGTACCCAACTATTAGGAATGCGAACATGCTGCAGCTCTTGGGTCACCGTAGTTGCAGTGTGCTGAGGGGCATCTGAAGCAGCCATCTCAATCTTTTATTACTTTTCTGTATAAACTTTCAGTTAAAATTTGCGTATTTTCGTGAAACTACTGGTCAGAACCTTATAAATCCTGAAAATTATCCTCGTCATGTGAGATGGTTAAAAAACCAACCGATAATTATTCAGCAGAAAGGATGCGACCCATGACTACCACGAAGGTTTCCGCATGCGTGTCCCTAGCTGTTGCTGGAATGGTGGCCTTGAGCGCTTGCGGCTCGAACAACTCCGGTGGCACGTCGAACGCGCCCTCATCGTCCGCCTCTTCTTCCGCATCAACACACTCTTCGGCTACCGCCTCCGGTGGCTCTGGCACCGTGAATGACGGCGGTACCAGCGGCGGCGGTACCTCCGGTGGCTCCGGTGCAGGCGCCAATGGTGGCGGCACTGTGAATTCCACCGCTGGCGGTGGTGCTGCAACGGAACAGGCCCCAGCCGCTGGCTCACAGGGGGATAATGCCGCCGCTAACCCCAACAACCCTAACAACCCCAACGCTGGTGCAGCCGCGAACGGCAACGGCGGCGGTGCCCAGGCAGACCAGGGCGCTGGCGCTAACGCCGCCGATAACGGTGCCGCCGCACAGCAGCAAAGCGGCGCGCAGCAGAACGGTGCTGGCAACGCACAGGCTGGTGCCAATGGTCAAGCTGACAGCGGCGCACGCCACTATAATCTGACCCCCGGGCAGTACATCATCCACCGTGAAGGCTCCTGGGACTACGTGAATACCACCGGCTTAACGTACCATGTTGACGGTGACGGCAGCTGGAAGAGCACCGGGGAAGGCGGCACCAGTGTGGTCGCGGCGGATGGTTCTTGGACTAAGAACTATACTGACGGACACACGGTAGCCCGGGTAGAGGCTGACGGAACCTACCGGGTCACCTACGACGGTAAGCTTTCCCCTGAGATACCTATTAACGCCGTCCCAGTGTCCCCCGGGAGCCTCCCCGACCCGAAGGCAGTGCCGGCAGTAACCCCGGTTAAGCCGACCAAGCCGGGCATGTAACCGCTTGAGAAACACTATTTCCGCAAGGTGATTCTCCGAAACGGGCGCGCACCCTCCACCGTGAAAGTGCGCGCCCCTCTTTGCCCGCTCACGGTAGCCTCTAGAAGCGGTCAGGCGGCGTGGAGCACGCCCGGCTGAGCGCACTGACTCCCCGGCCGTTATAGGTGTTGGCTTGCAGATCAGCAGCATCGCAGCCCACCAGGGCAGGGAGCGTAACAGTTCGCGTTTGCCCTGAGATCTTGAACCCGCCACCGTACTACAGGTAGCGTGGATACAGGTACAACACCCACCTCAGGAGGCTTTATGCGCGAACGTCACCATATACCAGACGATATTGCTGCGGCCCTGAAAAGCTCTGGTCTACGCGCCGACTATAACGCCCGCCCGGCGTACCAGCGCAATAACTATATTGGTTGGATTGACCGCGCCAAAACTTCGGGTACGCGCATTGAACGCCTCGAACAAATGCTCACCGAGCTGGCGCAGGGCGGCATCTACATGGGCATGGAACATAAGGCCTCACGCAAATAGTCCGTATCCTGAAAACGCAGCTTAAGGCGTATGACGCGCCCTCTAGGGGTAGGCGATACGCCTTTACCTGCATTATTCGGGCCAGCTGAGCACACTGGAAGTCTTGAACATGCGATTTAACAATATGAATTTTTCTGATGGTCACTATGTGCAGATACCCACTAGTTGGGATGCACAGGAATTTACCTACCGTTTTTTATCTGCAACCCCTCCGTGGGTTCGTACGATAATGCAGGTGCGTAACCGTGTTGTACAGAAAATAGGGTTTACAGTACAGCCCGCATCGAAATCCAAGCAATTGGAGGTTGCGGTTGGTTCATCAGCGGGCCCCTTTACTTTTACTGAGGTCACTGATAAGCATGTTATCGGTGGCCATAAGGATAAGCATATAGAGTTCTCCTCAAAATTCGTGGTTACCGCTGCTGAGGAGGGCAGCACGTCTGCGCGTGGTGGGATTGAAACACACGCCCAGCCTCAATCGGCTGTGGGGAAGGTGTACTTGACATGTATCTGGCCTTTTCACAAGGCTCTAGTACCTTACATGCTGCGTCAAGTCGATATAAAACCATGAGTGCAAAAGATTATGACCCTCGTATAGTTGATTTCTATGATGAAGACAACCCCGATGAGGCGGACCATGATTATTGCCGTTCTCTAGCTCACCGGTTTAACACCCAATAGGCAGTATCGGTATCTGCATCATAAATGTGCCACCATTAATGCGGAGGCTGATATGCGTACAACCGTGACTTTGGACGAAGAACTAGTTGCTAAAGCGGCTACACTCACCGGTATTGAAGAACATTCTGCTCTGGTGCGTGCTGCCTTGGAAACTTTGGTACGTGTCGAAAATGGGCGCCTGCTTGCTACATTAGGGGGTTCCGAACCTCAATCCCAGGCAGCTCCGCGGCACCAAGATAAATAAGTGCCTGTAAGGGCGGGCTCTTGAAAAAGCACCCGTAACACACAATAAAAGCGGATCCCCAAAACAGAGTGTTCGAGGATCCGCTTTTGCAGAACATAGAAGAAACTACTTCCTGCCGGTCACACCTAAATAGACCGAGATGGCGAGCATCGCAGCGAGCACTGAGAGGGCCCAACGGATCCAGTCAATACCAGCAGTACGGGCGCCCCGAAGAACCCAGCCACCCACGTGCCTACAAAAGCCCCGACGGCCCCCAAAATAATGGTCCAGATAATAGAGATATTCTGCCTGCCGGGCATAAACACCCGCGCTAATGCACCAATAATAGCGCCGGTAATAATCGATCCGATAATGGTACCCACGGTACCTCCTCACGGGGCCAGGCGGCGCGAGCCGGAAGATGTGCCGCAAACCCGGTGTTAATAAATATTGCTATCGAGTATACGGGCACTGAGGGTATGGCATCTTGCCCTAGTGGGGCACTGTGCGGGAGGCGAAGATTTCCGCGCGCAGCGTGGGAGGCAGAGACTAAAACACGCCATGCTCACGCTTATGCTTTAGTCTTGAAGCCACCGCCCCGTATCGGCGTGGGTGGTACCCCCGCTCCCATCGAGTGTACCCCAGTAGCGGCGAACCACTGATCGTGCATGTGTGCGTTAGGGGGGTGACGGCGTATCAGCTCAATCGCCACGAAACCGCCATGTTCCCGCCATGCAGGAAAATAATCGTCTCACCCTGCCGGGGGCCGTGCTCCACAGGGTAATCTTTGCTGATTCGCATCTTGGCAGTCATGGTCATTCCTCCTTACTAGGTGGGCTGAACCTGGTGATACTTTCGCGGGTTTGCTGAATCCAGGCAAGCTCCGCCTCTGTCTCAACAATTCCTTTGCGAAGGGTGGCGGCGCGCAGGGCGGATGCTAAGTCTTCCGCCGGGGCGTCAATGGCTTTGAGGGACTGCAGCTTACGTTCAACCTGTTTTTCACGCTCAGCCAGTAGCTGTACCACTTCGGTGTAGGTAAGGTTTGCGGCGAAAAATAGCCGCGCCATAAAAGGCTCTTTAAACCGCTCCTGCTCAAGGGGTGAGGTGAGCCAGTCTTCCAGCTCAGCCCGCCCAGTTGTGGTGAGTGAGTGAACCTTGCGGTTGGGTTTTCCCTCTTGGTGTATTACTTTCGTTGTGATCGCCTTGTTGGCGGTGAGCTTATCGAGCGTGCGGTAGATTTGCGACTGGTCGGCATACCAGAAATGCGCCACAGTGTTACTAAACGCACGGTTGAGGTCGTAGCCGCTCATCGGCTGGATTGACAGTAGTCCAAGAATCGCATGTTTAAGCTCCATAGCCATATGGTCTCATACCCATATAGGACTATACAAGTATCAATTTTGGGGCGCGTTCTGCGCGAATAGAAACAGGCTGGGTGAGGGATAGGGGAGGGAAGCCGCGCGGCAACTTCTATGTTCTAAGCAGGTAATTTCCCTGAACAAATCCCACACGCTGAAGGTCGTGCGGCGGTAGATGGCCCCTTTCACGGAGCGCTTTGGGTTCTTTACAAACCCCATACCGCGCCTGCCATACCCGGGAATCACGGCTTTCTTCACGGCGCGTTTTGCCCGACCGGTGGTGCGGGCCTTAATCATTCGTTTCACACTGGGTTTACGCATACCAATTCTCATGGGTATAGCCTACGTCTGTTGTCGTAAAAATAGCCACTTGCTCTTTCGCTGCCCGCCCCGGATGCGCTGACCTGCCGCGCGTCGTATGATGTGAGAACAATACCGTTCAATGCTGATTGGGATATAAGATGCCTGACCCCCGTGAAACCGCCCCTAACGAACGCATCATTTTCACCGCAGAAGCCGATGCAGACCATATTGAGAAAAACCTGCGCCTCACCGAAGAACAGCTGAAACAGCCCAAAAACGCCGCCCTATATTTATCCTCAGTCACCGCCGTATATGACGCCCAAGCCGAGCCAAACCGTAACTGGGAATGCGTGTACCGTTACAGTGCGGGTGAGACTCTTGACGCTATTGCCACAGATATCGGTGTGACCAGGGAGCGCGTCCGGCAGATTATTAACGCCGCACACACGCATATTTCCGTTCCGCAGCTTAAAGTTGCGCGCCGCACTGTGAAAGAGCAGGAGCAGGAAGACCTGCGGCACATGGTGTACGAGTGGTCGGTGCATAACCCGGATAGGGCCGGGCAGGAGTGCGAAGAAGAATTTGGGGTCACCCGTCAACAGGTTAAACGTATCCTCAAAGGCCGTGCAGCGCTGCACTACCCGGTAGAGCCACGGGCGCAGGGAGACGAACAGAAAGAATGGCAGGATCAGCAGCTTATCGATTTGCTGCGGCAGTGGTGGCACGAGTGCACAGACCACCGGTCCATGTCGTTTAACGACTGGTCGGTGGCTCGCGGCGGCCCCACCCGTCAAACACCCATTATCCGTTTCGGCAAATGGTCACATGCCTTAGCTGCGGCGGGGCTCGGCGACGAGCGGAGCAGGCCCCGCAGGCGCCGCGGCAAGTACGGTGAAGCTGACCTGTGGGCGGCGCTGGTCCAGTTCGTGTCCACTCCCCGGCAGAAATACACCTACCTTGAATTTGAGGAGTATGCGCGCAGCGTACCCGGTATGCCTTCAGCGGTGCTGGTGCGTAAATACCTCAATAAAAACTGGAATACGCAGGTAGAAATCGCCAAAACAATCATGCGCGGCAACTATGAGAGCTTACCGCCTGAGGTTATTGCTGCCGGGGTTGAGAACATCCGGCGGGAACGTAACTGGGAGCAGGAATACGCCCGCAGCAAAGACAACGAGCAGGAGTCCGTGCAGGTGGCCGTTGATGCCCTTAAACAGTACATAGCGCATCATGGCAGCCGGGTTGTGAACGCCCGCTACGATGAGTGGGCGCATGGGCAGGGGCTGCCTTTGGGGGTTACGCTCACCAAGAAGAGCGGCCTCAAGTGGGCGGAGCTTGTGCAGCGCGCGGGCGGTACGTGCGGTACCCGCGCCCCGCGTAATCTGAGCCCGGACGAGGTGCAGGCCCGTAACGAGCGTGCGCTCGCAGGTATCCGGGAGTACCTGGAGCATGAGGCGGGTACCCCAACATATGACCGCTACATTGCGTGGGCGCAGCAGGCGGGGGAGGAGTACCCGAAAGGAACCGCGCTTCACAGCTGGTTTGGCGGGTGGCGCAACGCCCTCCAGCAGGCCCGAAAGTCATCAGCTGGCGCACAGACGGATACGCCCGCCAGCTAGAGCCGCACCGGGCAAGAACCCGTGCTGTGGTGTCTTGCGCTGTAACTGACGTGTACGTGTTTAAACCTGGCGCAGGTGCACACCATAAAGACCCCGCCAGAACCCTAGTTTCATGGGGTTTGGCGGGGCTTGTGCGCGGTGGCTGGGTGGGTCTTACATTACGACCAGCAGTTTGCCGCGCGTGTGTTTGGTATCCACGTAGTCTTGCGCTTCGGCCAGCTCCTCCAGCGTGTACCGTTTCTCAATGACGGGGCGAAGGTTGCCGCGTTCAACGGCGGTGGTAATCCACTTCATTGCCTCAGCGGTTGCCTTGGTTGCCAGCAGGAACCCCACACGGCGGTTCGTGAAAAGGGACGTCAGTACTGTGGGAAGCCCGTCGGGGGAGAGCGTCATCATGCGCCCGTGCGGTTTGAGGTAGTTGCGGTAGTACCCGGTGACCACGCCGCCGCAGTCAATAATCGCATCGAACGGGGTCACGTTCGCGGCATCGGGCAGGTCTTCGTGGTCGTACACCTCAACAGCCCCCAGGTCGCGGCATAGGGCCATATTGTCTGAGGCGGATACGGTGCTTACCTCAACCCCCAAAATCTGCCCGATCTGCAGTGCCGCGTGCCCCACACCGCCGGTAGCGCCCACCACCAGCAGGCGCTGCCCGCGCTGAAGCTTCAGGTTTTTCCGCAGTACTTGCAGGGCCGCCAGGCTCACCAGCGGCAGGGCCGCGGCATCAATAACGTTGGGGATACGCGGTGCATGGCAGATGCGTCCGGCCTTAAGCCTCACGTATTCGGCGGCGGTGCCGGTGGGGGCAGGCGCGATTGACCCTGAGAACCCCCACACGGTGTCCCCAATTTTGAAATCCATGACGCCGTGGCCCATGCCCACCACTTCACCGAGCACATCCACACCGGTGCCTTTGGGGAATCGCTTGCCGGTAAAAAGGCGCATCTGCCCGGATCGTACGAGCGCGTCGACGCGGTTCACGCTGAAAGCTTGAACACGCACCAGCACTTCGCCCGGGCCGGGGGCGGGCACGGGAACCTGGTTGATGGTGAGCACGTTAGACGCACCGTATTCGGTGTATTGTACAGCGCGCATGGTGGTTGGCAGGGTCATGGTTGCTCCATTTATTCTCTATTTTGGTGATGGCTCCATTCTAAGGGATGTACACCCCGTTAGACCTGAATGACGCGGGATCCGCTCACAACAGACTTTACCGGTGTGCTGTGCCCGAAAAACCGGGGTCTGCATGCCGCCCGATGTATTTGGTGTGGCCCGCGCGGCACCGCCGTAATTCCCCTGTTATCTGCGATAAGGCCTATCTGCCGGTAGCCACCGCCCCTACCGTCGTCTCTTGGTACCGAAAAAGTCACCTTTACGCGGTGAGGTCCGCCGAAAAGGTGACTTTCGGGTATGGGCTGGGGAGAAGCCCTATACTTTTTCGCCTTTCATGAGTGCCGTAAACGCCGCACTATCGAAGAAGATGGAGATGCCCGTCAGCTTGCCGTTGTGTATGGTCAAAAACTCGGGAACCTCGAATATTGCGGTGGCTCCTGCCGGGGTTTTCACGAAGTAGTCGGAGATGACCGCCGCCTGATCGCCGTCTATCACCAGGTGCTTCACGTCCACGTCAATGGTCATTGCCAGAAAATTACCGGCCCCGTTGAGGTAGTCTTCCTTGCCGAGGTCTTGGAGGGCGCTGTTGAAACCGTAGGTCATGTCTTCGGACAGGAAATCTTGCCAACCGCCCCGGTGGATGGCGGCGAAGTAGTCGCGGATGGTCTTCTCGGTGCTCATATGTGCCTCCTCGCGAGTAGTGTACTTCCGGTGCGGGTGCGCACCTCGCCCGATTAACTGTAACATAGATGTAACAGATATTGAAGGGATGTGTGCATGATAGACACAGTTAAACCGTTGCGGTCGGATGCACAGCGCACAGCTGCCGCAATTTTGCAGGCGGCCGAACGGGTGCTGCGGCACGACCCCACCGCCTCATTGGAACAAATCGCCGCCGCTGCCGGGGTAACCCGCACCACGGTGCACCGCCGGTTCGCCAGCCGGCAGGTACTTATTGCCGCGCTGCAGGCGAGCGCGATTGAACACTTTTATGATGCTTTTGAGGCCGCCAGCCCGGAGACCGCGCCGCCGCCGGTGGCCCTGCACCGGCTCACGGTGAACGTGATGCGCACCAAATCTAACTGGGGGTACGCGCTGGGGATTCTCAGTGAGGACGACCCCGCCGTCATCACCAAGCGGCGTACTGTGCTGGCTCGCCTTGAGGTGCTGTTTGAACGCGCACAGCACGATGGCCTGATCGCGCCCGACGTAAACCTTGACTGGGCACAACGCATGTACCGTGCCATGGTTGATGAGGCCGTTAAAGACCTTGAACCCACAGTCAGCCCGCAGGGGGTGGCGGACGCTAGAGCCAATGAGGCTGAGCTTGACCGCCTGGCCACTCTGATTCTGCGTACCCTGCTGAGTGGCATCGGCTAAGGCTGAGGTGAGGGCCCAGAAGAAGCAGAGAACGGGTCGTGGCTGGGGTCTTGGTTCCACAGGTATTCACACCGGTGGGTTTGCGCCTGTGCCTGGTCAATGCCTGCAACATCGGCGATGAACCCCAGCGTCATGTCCATGCCTGCTGAGACGCCCGAGGAGGTATAGAACTTCCCCGAATGCGTCCACCGCGCCGTGCCCTGCCACAGCACGTGCGGGTTTGTGCCTCTCACCCAGTCAAAGGCGCGTTTATTCGTGGTGGCCTCTAGTTCATTCAGCAGGCCGGTGGCGGCCAGAAGCGCTGAACCGGTGCACACACTCAAACAGTATTCGCTCTGCTGAACCCACCGGGTGAGTGCCTCCACAAAATCAGTATCATGCACCAGGGTTCGGGTGCCCGCACCACCGGGAATGAGCAGAACACTGCCTGGTTTCAGCTCACCCAGCGGCTCTGTTGCCACCGAGAAACCCTGGGCGCTGCGTACCGCCCCGCCCAGGTGCGAGACATAGTGCAGCCGCGCGCCGGGTACACTGTGCAGGAACTCGACCGGTCCCATAAGATCGAGTGTTTCGTACCCGTCAAACAGCAGACAGTATATATGCACGGCGGGTTTTTCACCTCCACTCATGATGCTGGGTCTGCTTCAGGCAGCTGCAGCCAGCACACTCCCGGCAGCTTATTCGCCAGCTGCGGCAAATACTTTTCAATGAACAGTACGGACCATTTCCCCGGCCCGCGGGGGAGTTCAAATGTAACGTTATGTACAGACACCTGATGTCCCAGCCAGGCCGACAATAGCGGCTGCAGCTCGTTGCGGTACACGCCCCAGGGCATGGGTGGGGTGCGGTACGTGTCTGTTTTCATCCACCCCTTCTCGCTCAGGGTACGTTTTGAGAGGAACCGCCCAATGTAGTCGAACATGACGGTTGCGCCGGGGAACCTGCGGGCCATAGAGCGCATGAGGGCAGCGACTTCTACCGTGGTGAAGTACATGAAAAGCCCTTGTGCCGCGATGAAGACCGGGCGCCCTTCGGGGACAGCATCGAACCAGGTGGTATCTAGCGCGTTTCTCGCCACGTGCAGGTGCCGCTCATCGGGGGCTATGAACCGTTCCCTAATGTCAATGCCTGCGGGTAAATCTACGCTCACCCACAGGGTGCCGGGGGAGTCGATGCGGTACCGTTGGGTTTCCAGGCCCTCACCCAGGTTCACGATCACCGCATCTGGGTGCTCCTTCATGAAGCGGCTAATCTGCCTATCGAATAGCATGGAACGCACCCCGTGTGAGCCGTCTGCCCTGCCGAAATGAGCTTGGTAATCGTAGTCGATGGCCCGGTAGATTTCTAGGCATTTGGGGTCGGTAATGCACCCGTCGGCTCGGGCGGCTTCGTGGGCACGGTTGTGCAGGGTCCACAGCATCGTTTCGGGGATGTCGGTCAGTTCGGGGTGCATGGCAGTGTCACTTTCTGAAGGAGCATATATTGCCGCAGCTGGTGGGAGCCTCATGTTTTATAGTAGCCGCCCGAGAAGGGGATGTGTATAGACGTATTTCACCTGTGGGAGCGCACTAATCACTGCTGTGCGGTGCTGGGGCAGCATTAGAGACAACCTTAAACCTTCCTCAAAGGTTCATGAAAAACTGTATTTGAACTTAAAAGTTGGTGCTAGGTTTAAAAGGCATCCGAAAGTCACCGAAGATTGGAGCAATGATGCGTTACTTTCGTACCCGAGGTGCCCTTGCCGGAGCCAGCGCCCTTGCCCTAGTGGGGGCCACCGCCGTGCCACTGTCGTCGGCATTTGCTGCACCCCAACAGGCTGGCAGCACCCCATCCAGTCAGCAATCCACCCCTTCCAAACCGGAGCAAAAACCAAGTATCCAGAAAACCGAGGGCACACTCGACCCTCTCGCAGAGAAAAATACGATTAAGGTGCAAGGCACCGGGCTGGATAAGACCCTCACCGACGGGTATTACGCCGAAATGTGGGAAATCGACGCGCAGGGTCAACCGGTAGGCGAGAACATTGCTGAAGCATCCGATCAGCTGACCTTGGGGCAGCGGGGACAATTTGATGCCACGCTCACCGTACGCGGCTCCCGCGTAGACCCGCAGAAACACTACGCCGTGTTCATTGTTGACCATACGGGCCGTGGGGGACATATGGGGGTGCACGCCACGGCCCCTGTGAATATAAAACCCACCGACCCGACCAAGCTACGCCCACGTTTCGAGACTTCACCCGAAACCCTCTACACGCACCGGCAGGATAATGAGGTCATCATCCGCGGCAAATACTACTACCCGCCTAACTCAGATGCGAGCGTCGCCATTTCCCTTCGGGAAAAGCATGAGGACGGCGGCCCAGGGGATGAGATAGCCACCGGTACCGTTGCCGCCAGCGAACTGAAGGACGGCACATTCACCTACAAGCTGCACGTGCCTGGGGAGAAAATTAAGGACAAAACCTACTACACGCTCGCGGTGGCAATGGATGGCGGCACCAAGGAACAGGGGGCCATTAAAGAACTCTATGGTCACGGCGGTTCCTTTGCCGTGATTACCGACGGAACGGTAAGCCGCAGCAGCCAGCATAACCAGGTGAAGGTGGCCGGTGGCGGGTTTAAGAACGTACAGCAGGGCACCGCCATGCACCTGCGGCTGCGCGAGTACAACATTGATGCGCAGAAACCTGCCGGGGATGCGCTGGCTGAAAAGCAGGTTACCGTCAATCCGCCCAACAGCAGCTTCGAGACTGACTTTACGGTTCCTGCGGATAAACTTCAGCTCGGGAAAAAGTATGTGATTGAGGCGAGTATTGACGGCCAGGAGCAGTCCGAAGTCACGGAGTATATTACGGTGAACCCCTAGCGCCTCTTTACACGCGTAGTGGACCTAGTCGGGCAGGTTTTTGAGGACGCAGTTTTCGGGTGGCCGTGGTGACGGCACGGTTTAATCAACACCCGGGAACTGCGTCCTATGGTGTGCGGAGGTGACGCAGTCGCCCCTAATAGTTATACAGCTACCCGGCTGCTTTAAACATTATGGAAATAATTGTAAAAAACCTAGACCTTTACCTAAGAGTACGGCTATCTTAGAAATGTAATCACTAACCGACGAATGGAGTAGACCATGCGTTCTTTCCCCACCCGTTCCGTGCTCGCAGGAGCCTGCACTCTCGCACTGATTGGCGGCACGGCGGCTACTTTTTCGCCCGTGAACGCTGCACCTCCGGCGGCCTCAAATACTGTCCAAGGCGGTTCAAGCTCTCTTCCGGGCAACAATAACAATAACGACAACGCCAATAACAACCCTGATAATGTTCAGCAGACAAAAATTACCTCTGTTGAGGGCGGCCCGCTGAACCCCATCACCGGGGAGAATACCCTAACAATCACCGGTGAAGGGATTGATCCGAACCAAACCTTCGTGAGCCTGCAGGCAGAAGTCTATGAGCTTGATGCTGACGGCGACCCCACGGGCAAGAACTTAGCTCAAGATGATGCGAAGCTTACCGTGACTGAAGATGGGCATTTCAGCGGCACCGCGAAAGTGAAAGGCAACTTCGACCCCCAGAAGCGTTACGCCGTGTTTGCTGTTATTTACTCCGGTCATGGCTATCACACTGTGGAGGCCCGGCAGGACCTTCCCGTGCAGCAGGTTGATGAGAAGAACGTTCACCCTTCGGTAACGGTGACCCCAGACTTCGCGTGGAATAACACTTTTTACCGCCACCTGAACACCAACACCCTTACGGTGAGCGGAACCCGCCAGGAAGGTGCTACTCGCCTCATTATCCGGGTTGAAGCCCTGGATGAGAACGGTAAGGTCACTGAGACGTTGGTGACGAAGGACGCCTCAGCAGACCTGAATGGCGGTAACTTCACCACTAAGGTGCAGGTGCCCGGCTCGAAGATCGAAAGCGGTAAGCGTTACCAGGTGGTTGTTGAAACTGGCGCCAATGACTGGTCGCGCACTGAAGTTGAAGACTTTCGCGGAGATACGGAATCTGAGGCTGTTGGCATTGTGGACGGAGCACCCCTTAGCCGCAGCGCCGCCGAGAACCACCTGAAGGTTGCTGGCGGCGGGTTTGACCCTGCAGTAGCGGCTCAGAACGGGTCCAAGGTTCGGCTGATTTTCGCCGAATATGACATTGAGAATGACATCATCAGGGATGATGAGATCGTGAATACGACGGTTACCCCGAAGCCGAACGGTGACTTTGAGAGTGAACTGACTATTCCCGGTAATAAGCTGCAGGCGGGTAAGAAGTATGTGGTACGCGCATACCTTAAAGATCCGGACGGCCGAGTCTCAAGCGACATTACCCTCAAGACCCTGGTGCCCACCAAGGAATAATGTGGCACCAGCCAAGGGTAAAACGCTCTTATATTAAAGGTGCATTAATACCCAGCACGTAAGTGTTATAGTGCACGCGGCGCCCCGAAGAGAATAGGCTATTTTGGCCTAAAGATTTCTTTTCGGGGCGCCGCGTGTATGTTGTTAGAACGAAAACGCGCCCCACGCCATCAGGGCAGCGCAGAGGAAGAACAGCATCCAATGCCCCAACATATAGTAGGTGCGGCGCTCAACCTTCACCGCCGCCAGCTGCACCAGCCACACCACGCCCCATGCGCCTAAATACGCCGCGATAAACAGCCCAATATCTCGTTTAGCGGGCAGCACATCGGTGAACGCTAAAAGCAGCGCAGCGATGGTGACCAGCAGCAGATCGACACTTACCAGCTGGAACACGCACATGGCCTGCGCCCAATGCCGGGTTAGCTCCCCACGAGTGCTAGGGGTGCTGACCGCAGCGTCAGCGGTGGGACGGTTCTCGGTGGGACGCAAGGCCAGTGTCTCGCGGGTTCCCACAAAAACGTGCGCACCCACCGCCAATGCCATGAGCACCCCAGCGATGGCAAATGGTACTACCATGACGTTTCTCCTAACGGCGTGGGGTGCGGAACGTAATGTAGTAGAACTGGTCGTCCCAGATGAGCTCGGTGCGTGCATCCTCAACGGTGCTGGGAATCAGTGCCTCAATCTCTGAGAGGTCGAAGGTGGCATCCTTGTACTCTTTGCGGGTGAAGATGCTCTTCTTGTACTGCGAATCAATGTAGTCGGAGGTTTCATCCGCAATCATAATTTTCGTGCCGGGCTTTGCTACCCGAATCATTTCTTCGATCGCGCGTTTTTTATCGCTAAAGAAGTTAATGCCGCCCACGTGCAGCACCACATCAAAGCTCTGATCGGCAAAGGGCAGGTCCTCGGCGGCGCAGTTCACCAGGTTCAGGTTTGCGCGCCCGCCCCAGATTTTCTGGCATTTCTTGAGCATCCCGAGCGAAATATCGGCACCCGTCCAGTCGATTGCGCTCACCTCAATATCGTCGGGCAGGTAGCGCAAGTCGGTGCCGGTGCCGATTGAGACGTACAGCGCCGAGCAGCCGGGAAACCACTCTAGTTCTTTCATGAACTGCTGGCGCATCTGTGCGACTTCATTGCCGTAAGCGAGACGCCCAAACCACCGTTCGCCTAGGTCGTAGACGGAGGCTAAGCGGTTGTAGAATTTCATGTATTTGGCGTTATCGCCCTGAACCTGCGCATCATCCAGGCACATCAGGATGCCGTTCTCTTCAACGGGCGGGTTAGTGCGGAATTCGGGCTTGAGCTTGTTCGTGAGGTTAGTGTTTGCCATGGCTTCTCCGCCTTAGATTAGTATGGTGAGCACATTTCTGAGCGTCGTGAGAGAGAAATGTGACTCCTTATAAAACACTTATACCTGTTTTGGAATATACGCGTCAATATTTTTTATGTTTGAATACGAGAAACGGCCTTTTAAACGCACTCTATTCAGAAGAGTTTTTGCATTCATGAAGAATAAAAAGCTTCTGAAGGCAAAACTCTTCTCGATAGAAACCGCCAGTGATGGTGTCAAAAATATGTAGGTACTGTCCGGGTGTTTTTAGTGTTCTTTTTCAAGCACGAGGTTTACGTAGTCGCGTCGTACCAGCCGGCCAGAGCCGCCCGCCACCGCCATATCGTGCAGATGCTGTACAGCTACCGTATGTAGCGGCAGTTCTTGTGTGAGCGCAACTATATCGGCGGCATCGTACAGGGCGAAGCCGTACTTGGTGAATGGCAGGGTCTTCATAAAATCTTTTTCACAGAAGCTTAAACACACCCGCCCGCCGGCGGTAAGCACCCGGCACATTTCTGCGAGCAGCCAAGCCGGTTCCTCCCAGAAATACACCGTATTCACGCTCAACACCTTCGTGAAAATACCGTCTTCATACGGCAGATTCACGCCGTCATACAGCGCGTACTCAGCCAGCCCTTCTGCGATAAACACGTTATTGGCGGCGCGGGCCTGCTCATACATGAGCGGCGAAATTTCCACCCCATCATAGTGCAGGTTCTCTGCGAGGGAGAGAACATAATTGAGGAGCCCACCATTGCCCGGGCCCGCCTCCAGGATGCGGTCATCTTCCTCAATGCCTAATGCATTCAGGGCGCTCACAATCATGGGAAGATTCCCCAGGTTTAAAGAGTGTGCTAGCTCTTGACCGGTGTCACCCATGGGGCACTTAAGCTGGGAAGCAAGGGCCTTCGCCTGCTCGGCCGGGTTCTGGTGGGTACTAGACATAGTGCTCCTTTATAATGATCCAGGCGTGAAGATTTTTTATCATAGCACGGCCGCAGCTTGCGCCGTCCCTGGGTGGAGCTTTAGCGCCGAGAGGAGGTTTTATAGATGCGCCAGGCGCTATGAATCAGTGGAATCTGCAACGGTAGACGGCCGAAAGCCACAACACGTTTAAATGCTGACTCATGCCGCCAATCCCACGCCATTTGCACATTCGCCGGGAACACCGCCGTATACAGTGCAATAGCCGCGAGGGCACCCGCCCGGCGGGTTGTTGGGACGGTCAGCATCCCTGCGATACCGAGCTCAGCAGCCCCCGAAGCATAGGTGTAGAACCGCGCGGAGCCCGGCAGGGCACGAGGCACGATTGCGTCGTAATGTTCGGGTTTCGCGAAATGCAGCACACCCGTGGTCCCTAGAAAACAGGATGTCACCACCGGTGCTCGGGAGACGGGTGTGGAATCATCAGAAGTTTTCTTGAAAATACTCATACGGCATTCTCCCATATCCAGCCTATTCACAGCTATGTGGGCGCACATATACACCGTAAAACTCGCCGTTCTACGCTAAAATGTGCAAGGGGGCACCGTAACCGTTGCGGATTAGGCCGCTACCCGGTGCCGACGAAAGGAAAACCATGAAGAAGCTTATCGTTATTGCACTCATTGGCGCAGTTGCATTCGTGATCCTTAAGAAGAAGGGCTTCATCGGCGCCAACTAATTGCGCTGTGAACATGCCAAGCCGGGCCCGCATCCACCCCACCGTTGGGGAAGGACGCGGGTCCGGCCTTTTGATGTGTGCGTCCCGCTTTTGGGCTACCCGTTAACGGTGGGCAGGTGGCCGCTCATGACGATCTTCCCCTGAGAATTGTCCCAGGTGAACGAAGCCTTATCGGCGCTGTGCGTGGCCGAAATCTGGTTAGCGGCGGTACGCGAAACATTAGGCTTCCCATACAGGGGGTCGTACGTGCCGGTCCCCAAGTACTCGCCGTAGTGGAACAGCATAATATGGTACGGGCCGTCGGTGCCGCCCTGGGCACCCACCATAATCCACGACAGCTCAACGTTCGCATCATAATTTGAGGTATCAGAGGAGGACGCAGCCCACGTGTAGCTGCCGCGTAGCTTCGACTTATTCTGCTCCAGCGCCTCCTGCCCGCTGGTGGGCGCCCCGGCTTTTGCCTTACCGCTGCTTGAGGACGAAGATGACGGCGAAGAACTGCTCTTATCCGGGCTCGCATACACAGTCACCGTGCTGGGGGTCGGTTCAGGAGTTGCGGTGACCGTCACCACCGACGGGGAAGACGAAGGTGACGCGCTGCTGCTGGTGGCCGCTGACGCTGCTGGTGACGACGAGGAATGCGACACCTGAGCTGAGCTGCTGGAGGAAGAGCCGCTGCTTTTAGTGCTTTTCGACTCGGTGGAGGCACCAAACGGGTTGCCGCAGGCTGTGAGAGTAAGCGCCGCCACGGCGGCAGGGATAGCGATTTTTGTGACGGTTGGTCGCAAGGGTCAACTCCAATCAGGGGTAATAAATCGGTGTGCTCTTGTGCGGCGCGCCCCAGCCGCCGCCGGGGCCAGCGGACGGGGCGCACCCAAGGCTAAAAGGTGATGTGTTCAGTGCGGTTAAGGAACACCCCGTGCCCGGTAGTGTGATTCCAGCAGGTCACCCCGTTTTGTTCAGAGGCGCAAACAAACGTACCCACGTGCAGCATCTGCCCGTATTGCAGGGTTTTTGTGGATGAACGGTTGCCCATGGCCCCATTCGCACCACCGGGGGCTGTGACCTGTGACGACCCATCGGCTTTAAGCTGCAGCTGGAACGCGCGGCGCTGCACAGGTTTACCGGTCTTCGGGTCGATACCGGGGCTGTCTACCTTCTCCGGCCACTGGGATTCCTTGAGCATGCACACCACCATCGAATCACCGGAGATCACATCGCACCCAATATTGCCGGTAGGGGTGAGGAATGAAACCGCACCGTGCTTATCGGTAGCCCAGCTTTGCACCCCCGTAGGAACACCTGTTGTGCCGGCCTTCGCGTGCGCCTGAGCGGGAACGTTCTGCACCACACGGTTACCGTTAGAGGAGCTGCCGCCACCATCGGCGGCCGGGATGGTCACCACAGTAGGAGGAGGCAAGGTGCTGGGTGTAATACTCGCGGGTTTTGGCTTGGTACTGCTGCTGGGGGAGGCGTTATCCGTATCGGGCGCTGTTGCTGTTGCGGAAGCCGATGCACTGGCCCCCGCTCGCGGGTTCACGGACGCTCCGCTACTGCACCCTGCCAGGGCTGCTGCGGCTAGGGCACAGAGGATAAAAGTCTGATATGCGGTTGGCTTCATGAGGTGTTTCTCTGTTCTCGGCGTGGGGTCAAGACTATTAAATTTTCGGCTAGCCCGGGCACAGGGGCTGGGGCCGGTACGGGGGGCACCTTCGTACCCCTGCCAAACGTGCGCACCGTAGCCGCGTGAGCGTGCACTTGCACGTTCGGCTCGCCGCCTGTGGGATACACATAGGATACCTGAACACTCACGTGAGAGAACCGGACGGTGACAGGAACCTCGGGTGCCTTCAGTGCAGCGGCGCCGATCTAAGGGAGACTGTGAATGACGCCACGTGCAGCAGGTGCAGCCGCGGCACAGCAAGAAAGCCCGGGTCTTAACCGCATCGGAGGGGCACATCCGTCACGGGTCCTGACTGCATTCTTGCGCTGGCCCCGGAACCGGGTGACAATTGATGCATGGCTAAAATTACTTTTCATGAAGAAACCCCCGTCAACACCATCGGCGAGCTGCCCGCAGTGGGCACCAAAGCTCCCGCGTTCGAGGTACTTGGGGCTGAGCTGAACACGATCACCGGCACCGATTTTGCGGGCAAGAACATTATTCTGAATATCTTCCCCTCCGTCGATACCGGCGTGTGCGCAACCTCCGTACGCACCTTCAATAAGGATGCTGCCGCACTAGACAATACTGTGGTGCTGTGCGTCTCGAACGACCTTCCGTTCGCCATTGGCCGCTTCTGCGCTGCTGAGGGGATTGAGAACGTTATTACCACCTCCGCATTCCGCTCATCCTTCGGGCGGGACTTCGGCGTAACCATGACCGACGGGCCGCTTGAGGCCCTGCTGGCACGTGCCGTGGTAGTCGTGAACCCTGCCGGTGAGGTAGTGTACACCGAGCTCGTTCCCGAAATCACCAACGAACCCAATT
>ERZ773213.502-NODE-502-length-22986-cov-7.815097_pt1 | contig 22986 bp, 20 predicted proteins | sample MGYA00580996_ERZ773213 | MGnify/ENA primary metagenome ERZ773213 (study PRJEB29015, sample SAMEA2738152) | human oral metagenome | biome: human oral; feature: human-associated habitat; material: saliva | place: China | collected 2197 ...
GAAGACGCTCACGCTGCCCTGATACCGCAGCACCGACCCCCACACCAGCGGAATAGCGGTTATCTCGGCGGCATCGGCAATCAGATATTTAGTCGCAAAGGTATCGGTACAATCGACGATCACCGCAGGGTTCTCATCGGCGAGCAGATCAAGAATCCAGGACGCCTCCAGGTACCGACGATACACTGTCACCCTCAGCGCCGGGGCAATCTCGCAGGCACGATGCGCGGCAACCTCAGCCTTCGACCGGTCGCAATCGGCGAGACCGAACAACGGCTGGCGCTGCAGATTCGACAGCTCAATCACATCATGATCAACGAGCGCAATCGACCCGACCCCTGCGGCGGCGAGCGCCTGCACCACGGGGCAGCCCAGGCCGCCCGCGCCGATAACGAGCACATGCGCATTGGCGACCGCCTGCTGGTCAAAACCAGGCAGACGATCTTGCCGCGATACGCGCTCCGCTTCGAGAGCCTGCGCCTGCGCGGGGTTCTTCGGCGCTAGAATCTGCGGTGCCTTAGGCGCCGAAGGGCGATCATGCGAGGTCACATCCATGACACTAGACCCTCCGCTGGGGAGGAAGCCTTCGCGTGCTCGCGCTGGGGAATCCTGCCTGCGTCTCGCGCCAGATGGCCTGCCTCAACGGCGGCTTTCATAGCTCGCGCCATCGCCACCGGATCCTGCGCACGGTTGACCGCCGAGGCCAGCAGCACGCCCGAGCAGCCGAGCTCCATCGCAAACGCGGCATCCGAGGCGGTGCCGACCCCCGCATCCAGCAGCACCGGAACCGTGGCGCGGGAGCAAATCAGCTCAATATTGTGCGGGTTCAAAATGCCCAGCCCCGTGCCGATGGGTGAGCCGAGCGGCATGACCGCCGCGACTCCCACATCCTCTAGACGTTTGGCGATCACCGGGTCATCAGAGGTGTACGCCATGACCGTGAAACCTTCCGCCACCAGCGTTTCGCAGGCGGTCACGGTCTCGCACACATCCGGCAGCAGGGTGTCTTCGTCGCTAATCACCTCAACCTTAATCCACTTTGTCCCCAAGGCTTCGCGCGCGAGCCGGGCGGTGATAACGGTGTCGCGTGCGGTACGGCACCCTGCCGTATTGGGTAGAGGCGCAATATTTAGCCTGGTCAGAAGCGGAAAAATAGGGGTGCCTGAGGCGTGCCTGCGCATCGCGACCGTGGTCATCTCGGTGCCGGATGCAACCAGCGCTTTTTCGAGCAGGTCCATGCTGGTGGCGCCCCCGGAACCCATAATGAGCCGGGATGAGAACTCTTTCTCAGCAATAATCATGGTCACTACCCGCCCTGAACTGCGGTCAGCGCATCGACCCTAGCGCCCTCGGGCACTTCGGTACTCGCCCACCGTGAACGCGGCACCACAGCACCATCGAGTGCGACAGCGACCCCCTGATCGGTGCCCGCCTGCTGAAGAATCAGCGCCTCAAGATTCGTGGTAGAAATGTCTAATAATGTGCCGTTATAGGTTATTTTCATGGATTATTCCTCTCGTTTCTGGTGCACAAACTGGTGGTATGTTGTAGCAAAATCGCGTATCAGCGCTCAAACCTCTTCGGCGAGCAGGGCGCGAACTCGGGCGGAATATCCCCACCCAAAAACACCTCCGCACCGGCTTTCCCCGCGAGTGCCGCCAGTAAAATTCCGTGCCGAAAATACCCGTTCGAGATCAGCTGCCGTCGCCCGGTCGCCGTGGTACGGTCGCCAAAGATCGGCAGATCATCCGGGGTTCCGGGTCGCACCCCCACATTCGACTCGATAAGCTCGCATTCCTCCACCGCAGGAACCACCCGAATCGCATCTTTGAGCAGCTGATACACGCCGTCCACACCGGGGCGTGTGCGCGTGTCCTCGCGGCTTGTCGCACCGATACACACCTCACCGCCAGGCCGTGGAATCACATAAACGGGCCGCCCGTTCACGAACCCGCGCACCACATGCTCCACCAGCGGATGCGGCGCCTGCAAACGCAGAATATCGCCATAAACCGGCCGCAGCGGATACTGCCCCGCCGCACCCAAACCGGTGCACACAATATCCCCAAAATCCGGATCCGTCACACGCTCACGCACAAACTCGACCCCGCGCGCTCTCAACGCCTTCACGAGAGCCTGCAAAAACAGCCGAGGTGCCACCTGATGATCGCCCTCAATCAACGCCGCACCCGCCAAATCCGGGGCAAGTGCAGGTTCCAAGGCGCGCGCCCGGCTCACGGGAATCGCCTCAGCACTGCGGTTGAGCGAACGGTAATACTCAGAAACATCGCGCAGATGCGCCGCATCCGCACGGTCACCCGCCACCACCAACGTGCCGGTCGTATCGTAGCCGGTGGGCGCATCCGTCACCGCGGCGAGCCTGCGCATGAGCGAAGGGTACGCATTCGCGCTGGACATCATGAGCGGGAAAAGCGCATCCTGCTGAAACTGCACTTCGGCAATAGGCGCGAGCATTCCACCCGCAAAATAGCTGGCACCCGTGCCGCACTCGCCGGGGGTTGGGTCATAGACGCGCACCCGCTGGCCGCGTTCGGTAAGCTCAAAGGCAGTGGTCAGCCCAATAATTCCACCGCCCACCACGGTAATAACCTCTGCCATGATTATGCCTGCAACTCCGGGTTTTCCACGAAGGCACGCGCCATTGCAACCCCGGCAACCCCTGTTTCGCGGATGCTCGGGCAGTCTTGCGGCCAAATATCGCCGATAGCGACCACCGGAACCTTCGAGAGCTCGGCAAGTTCACGCAGCCCTTCAATACCCAGCGGCGGGCGGTTTGAGGCTTTGGTCGGGGAGGGGCGGAACGGCCCGGCACCAATGTAGTCGATCAGGTGCGCAACGGTGTTAGCGCGCTCAACAAGCTCGCGAGTGCCGGTGGTGAGACCAATAATGGCGTGCTCGCCCAGCAGACGGCGGGCATCGGCGACGGGCAGATCGTCTTGACCTATATGTACCCCGTCGATGCGTACCCCGCGAGCACGCAGGGCGAGGGCAACATCCACCCGGTCGTCGATGAGTATTTTCTGGTGGGGGAGTGCGATGCGCGCAATCTCTTCGGCAAGGGCGTACAGGTCGCGGGCGCTGATGGGCTTGGAACGCACCTGTATGCAGGTGGCGTGCCGTGCCCGCCGCACCGTTTCGACGGGGTTTTCGCCGGTGACCAGGTACAGCGAAAGGTCTAAGGGGGTGGCGGTTTCGGCGGTGCTGTTGGGTGTCATGGGACCACGATTCGACTGTGAAAGTAGTACTTCCTGCGTGCTCACGCGGGCGTTGCGGTGATGGTACGACGATGCGGCACACGCAGATATTTCTCATTCAGGCTAGCACAGAACCTTCGTCGCGGTTCTTGGCGGCGTTTTTATTGCTTTGCTGGTGAGAGAAAATGACTATTGAATCGGCGTCATTGGTTGAAAATTAGGAATATTCGCCGCTCTACACCTATAGAGGTTAGGGGTGTATGAGATGTTTTCTACGTCAGCTCTCTGAGGTATCAAGTTCTTCGAAAAGTTCCTGAGGCGAACTGTACTGCTGGGAGGTCAACGCTCCACCCATCATGGCTCGGGTTTCTGCAATGGCCTCTTCAGTTATTTCGTTATATTGCGGGTATTCGCCGGTGGGGAAGGCCGTGTTTTCTGGAGTAGGTATGGGGGAATTATTCATAATATTTCTAGCAAAAAGATTATCGACGTACTGTTACATATATAGACTTTACTGTAAATTCGATCATTTCTATCGCGGGTAGCTGGGGAAAATAAAAAAAGCCCTGGTAAACACCAGAGCATTTAAGAGCGGCTGACGGGCTGGAGGTAAGAAATCGTCCCTGATGGGGCGATTTTTTAGTGTCAGCGATTCCCGAAAGCCTAAAAAAGAGGTCTCCAGCCTAACGGTTGGAGACCTAAGTGGAGCGGCTGACGGGAATCGAACCCGCGTATCAGGCTTGGGAAGCGTGCGCTCTACCATTGAGCTACAGCCGCGCGGCCCGTAAAAACGGACATGCACCAGTATAACGTGTATTCGCGGTTTTCGCACTTCGCCACAAACCGCAGGGGCGCACGTGGTGAAATAAGCTCTATTCGGTTGTTTGAGCGGAAAGAACAGGGCTGTGAAGGCCGGGGTGACATTTTGCTCTGTTGATTGTGGAACATTCGGGTAGACTTGACTTGAGCCTTTCCTTACCTCCTGGGCTTAGGCTGCTAGAGCCTATATAGATGAGCTCGGGCAGACTCAAACTTACCTCTCTAAAAACGACAAGAAGCGTATTAATGGCAAAGCAACAAAGAACAAAATCTCTTGAGCAGACCCTGTGGGATGCCGCGGATAAGCTGCGCGGCAACCAGGAGCCGAGCGAGTATAAGCACGTGGTGCTGGGGCTTATTTTTTTGAAGTATATTTCGGATCGGTTCGATGAGCAGCGCACAATCATCACCGAGGAGCTGGTGGCGGACGGTTACAGCCCCGAGGAGATAGCCGAAACCCTTGAAGACCGTGACGAGTATACGGGAGATAATGTCTTCTGGGTGCCGGAGGGCGCCCGCTGGGCTGAGATTCAGGCTCAGGCTAAACAGCCCGATATTGGGCAGCTGATCGATAATGCAATGCAGCTGATCGAGCGGGAGAACCCGTCGCTGCGCGGCGTGCTGCCGCGTAATTATGGCCGTGAGGGGCTGGATAAGAAGCGCCTGGGCGAGCTGGTGGACCTAGTCGGTACTATTGGGTTTGGTGCCGGCGATGATCACGGTTCGGATGACGTGCTGGGCCGGGTGTACGAGTATTTTCTGGGCCAGTTCGCCGGTAAGGAGGCCGGTAAGGAGGGCGGGGCGTTCTACACGCCGCGTTCGGTGGTGCACACCCTGGTTGAGATGCTCCGCCCTTTTGAGGGCCGGGTGATGGACCCGTGCTGCGGCTCGGGCGGGATGTTTGTGCAGAGCGCGCAGTTTGTTTCCGCGCACGGCGGCAGGCGGGACCAGCTCTCGATCTACGGGCAGGAGTTTACGAATACCACGTGGAAGCTGGCGAAGATGAACCTGGCGCTGCGCGGTATTGAGGCTAACCTGGGGCCGCGTTCTGCGGATTCTTTTACGGAGGATCTGCACCCGGATGTTCGCGCGGATTTTGTGATCGCTAACCCGCCGTTCAATATTTCGGACTACTGGAGCGAGTCGCTGGCGGATGACCCGCGCTGGGTGTACGGGGTGCCGCGCCCCGGCAACGCTAACTACGCCTGGATCCAGCATTTTCTGTACCACCTGGCACCCTCGGGCACGGCGGGGTTTGTGATTGCTAATGGCGCTCTTTCTCCCCGGCATGGCACCCACGGGCAGATCCGCCGCCGCCTGGTGGAGGAGGATCTGGTGGATTGTATTGTGGCTCTACCGGATAAGCTGTTTTTTAATACGGTTATCCCGGCGAGCCTGTGGTTTGTTTCGAAGAACCGCCACGGTAACGGGCACCGGGCGCGCACCGGCGAGGTGCTGTTTATTGATGCGCGCTCCCGCGGGCAGATGGTGACCCGCGCCTTACGCACCCTCACGGAGGGGGATGTGGCCGATATTGCCGGGGCCTACAACACCTGGCGGTCAAAGACCGAGCATAGGCAGTACGAGGATGTGCCGGGCTTCTGTAAGGTGGCGAACCTGGAGGAGATAGCGGCCAATGATTTTGTGCTCACCCCCGGCCGGTACGTGGGGGCCGCCGCGGCAGAAGAGGACGGCGAGCCGGTGGATGAGAAAATAGCGCGCCTGACCGCTGAACTGTACGCAGAATTCGAGCGCGGCCGAGAGCTAGAGGCTGAAATTAAAAAACGGTTGGAGGGGCTGAAATGAGTCTTTCTCTTTTAAACTGGACCTTTCCGGCCAACTGGGCCGAGGCAACTATACAAGATATAACTTCTAAAGTCGGAAGTGGCGCTACGCCCCGAGGGGGTGCTTCAGTTTATGTTGATTCTGGAACACCATTCATTCGTTCTCAAAATATTTATGACCACGAATTTCGGTATGATGGCCTTGCAATGATAGATGACTATTCATCTAGGCAGCTTCAAGGTGTTACCTTATTTAAAGGCGATGTTCTTATTAATATAACGGGCGATTCTATTCTCAGGTGCTGTGTATTACCAGATACATTAGCAGGTGGCAGGGTTAATCAACATGTAGCTATTATTCGTCCTATCTTTAAAAGCGTTGATCCAATTTTTCTCCAAAAATGGCTTACGCTGCCGGCGATGAAAGAGATAATGTTAGGGTTTTCTTCTGGAGGGACACGTAAAGCAATAACTAAAGGACATATTCTAAGGTTTCCCGTTGCTCTGCCTCCATTACATGAGCAGCGGGGGATTGCGGCGACACTGGGCGCGCTGGATGACAAAATAGAATCCAACCGGCGTATAGCTCGTCTTGCTGAGGAAATAATACTTGCGTATTTTGAGAAATATTTTGACATTTCAGAGCAAGAGAACGGAATAGCAATTTCTAACTTAATTGCAGTTAACCCTAAATACCGCCTGAAAAAAGGGGTAGAGGCAATTAAAATTAGTATGGCTGACTTGCCAGAGAATAGTGCCATTATATCCACTTGGAATAAAGAAATAGTGGCGGGTGGGCAGCGTTTCACGAATGGAGATGTACTATTTGCCCGTATCACCCCATGTTTGGAAAATGGAAAAACATCGATTGTTGATATGTTAGATGATGATAGTGTTGGCTTCGGATCTACTGAATTTATTGTTCTATCTCCAAAAGGGAATATAAAAACAGCATGGATATATGCTTTTGCGAGGAATAAGAGTGTTCGCACATGGGCTGCTCGTAATATGACAGGAACATCAGGAAGGCAACGGTTTCAAGCATCATTTTTTGATGGGTATCTTATTTCTCCACCATCGGAAAAAATGATTGAGAATTTTAATCTAATAGCCAATCCATTTACCCAAAAATTAACACAAATACGTGATGAGAATCTAAAATTAGAATCCCTACGCGACGCGCTTTTGCCGGAGCTCATGTCTGGCCGCATCTGTGTTCCTGAGGCGCAGGAGGCTATAGCCGAGGTTATTCCAGAAGAAGATGGTGAGCATGCTTCAAAAACTAGTAGGGGGTAGTGTCGCCGGCAACTATTGGAAATTTTCCAATAGTTCACATCACCTGCCTGAAAGCACTAAACAGGCACTTCGAACGAGCACCGAAGGTATGCAGTAATGGCTGAACGTGTTGATGAATCCACCGTTGAGCAGGCCGCCAAAGAATGGTTCGGCGAACTGGGCTACACTGTGGGCTACGCCCCGCACGACGCCCCGGTAGGGCAAGAGCCTGGGGCGCAGCGGGCCACATACGCCGATGCGATCCTGTGGCCAAAGGTGCGCCAGGGCCTCACCCGGCTAAACCCCGGTGAGAGCACCGCAACCATAGAAGCAGCCCTCAAACGAATAGAGCGCGCCGAATCGCAAGACACAAGCGCCGAAAACTACCGGCTGCACCAGCTCATGGTCGAAGGCGTGCCGGTTGAAGCGCGCGGGGCCGACGGGCACACCACCACGCGGCGGCTGGCCCTGATCGACTTCGAGAACCCGCAGGCTAACGACTGGCTGGTGCTCAACCAGTTCACCATCCGCCAGGAAGGGCACACTCGCCGCCCCGATATGCTCGTATTCCTCAATGGGCTACCCGTTGCGCTGCTAGAGCTGAAAAACCCGGCCGATGAGCAGGCCAGCCTGCGCAACGCCTGGAACCAGGTGCAAACCTACCGCACCCAGATCCCGGCAGTATTCACCCCAAACGTCGTAACTATTATTTCTGACGGCACCAGCGCCGCTATGAGCTCATTCACCGGCGCCTTTGAGCACTACGCCCCCTGGAAAACCATTGACGGGCGCGAAGTCATCACAGATCACCCCGCGCTCGAAGTGCTCATCAAGGGCGTATTTGAGCCCTCCCGCTTCCTAGACATTATGCGTCACTTCGTGGTGTTCTCCGATGAGTCCGTGATGGATAAAACCACCGGCCAGCGCGCCCGCAAACTGGTTAAACGCGTCGCGAAATACCACCAGTACTGGGCCGTTAACGCGGCCGTGGCCTCCACCGTGCAGGCGGCATCCCCAGCAGGGGACAGGCGCGGCGGGGTGGTGTGGCACACCCAGGGCTCGGGCAAGAGCTTCGAGATGGTCTTCTACGCCGCAAAAACCATGCGGGATAGGCGCATGGAAAACCCCACCCTCGTGTTCATCACCGACCGTAACGACCTGGACGACCAGCTCTTTTCTGAGGTGTTCTCCCCGGCCCGGATCCTCCCAGAGCACCCGCGCCAGGCCGCAACCCGCCGGCAGCTGCGGGATATGCTCAACGGGCGCTCATCCGGCGGGATAATCTTCACCACCCTACAGAAATTCGCCCCCGGTGAGGATAACGACCGCAACCCGGTACTGACCGACCGGCGCAACGTGGTGGTGGTAGCGGACGAGGCGCACCGCTCCCAGTACGGGTTTTCCGAAAGCCTAGACTCCCAGGGCCGCCTGAAAGCTGGTCTTGCCAAGCACCTGCGTGACGCCCTGCCCGGGGCCACCTTCCTAGGCTTTACCGGCACCCCGATAGACTCGACCGACCGCTCCACGCGGGCCGTATTCGGTGACTACGTGGACGTGTACGACCTCACCCGCGCCGTCGAGGACGGGGCCACCGTGAAAATCTACTACGAGTCGCGCCTGGCCAAAATAGACCTCAACGATGCCGACCTCACCGCCGTGGATGAGCTGGTAGAAGAAGCCGCGGCAGGGGCCACCGAGGATGCCTCAAACCGGGCTAAAACAAAATGGTCACGGCTAGAGGCACTCGTTGGTGCAGACGAACGGCTAGACGCCGTGGCCGCAGACATAATCGCCCACTGGCAGAGGCGGCGTGCCGACATGTTCGGCAAAGCAATGATAGTGACCATGAGCCGCAGGATCGCCGTGCAACTGTACAACAAGATCGTGGCGCTACGGCCCGACTGGCACTCCGATAACCTGCACGAAGGAAAAATTAAGGTGGTGATGACCGGCTCGGCAGCCGACCCGCCCGAATTCCAGCCGCACATTCACACCAAAGACGAACTGCGTGACATTAAACTACGCGCCAAAAACCCCGAAGACGAGCTAGAGATCGTGATCGTGCGCGATATGTGGCTCACCGGTTTCGACGCGCCCTCCATGCACACCATGTACGTGGATAAGCCCATGCAGGGGGCCAACCTCATGCAGGCCATCGCCCGAGTAAACCGCAGGTACAAGGACAAGCCCGGCGGGCTCATCGTAGACTATATCGGCCTTTTCGACTCCCTCCAGAAGGCGCTGGGGCAGTACTCGCCCTCAGACCACGAGCAGGCGGGCGTGCCCATCGACCAGCTGGTTGATGTCATGCGTGAAAAGCACGGCATCATCAAGGGTATGCTGCACACGGTAGACTACGATTCCTCACCAGAACTTACGCATGCACGGCGGCTAGGCGAGTACGCGAAAGTCATGGACTTCGTGCTCTCCGATCAGGACATCACCGACAGGTTCAACGATCAGGTCCTTGCACTGGCCAAAGCCTACGCGCTGGTTGCTTCCCGCCCCGAGGCCGAGGCTATCCGCGATGATGTGCGCCTGTTTACCGATGTGCGCGCCGCCGTACTCAAAATACTAAACCCGGATGCTGGCTCGTCCCGCCGCGGCTCGGATAATATTGACTCCGTACTGGGGCAACTCGTCAACGAGGCAGTCACCGCCGATAAGGTGATCGATATTTACCAGGTGGCGGGCGTAGAAAACCCCGAACTATCGCTCATCTCCGAAGAATTTTTGGGCTCTCTGGCGGGTACCGACAGGCCTAACCTGCATATAGGGCTGCTGCGCAAGCTCTTGAACGATGAGATTAAAACCATACGCCGCACTAACATTATCCAGTCCAGGAAATTCTCCGACATGCTGGGTGAGACGCTGCGGAAATACACTAACCGCACCATCACCACCGCGGAGATCATCGCGGAACTGGTCGAGCTCGCCAAAGAAATGCGCGACGACAAGGGCCGGGCCAAAGAACTAGGGCTCACCGAGGCCGAAGTATCCCTCTACGACGCCATCATCCAAAACGACTCCGCCGTGCTAGAACTGGGGGATGAGACCCTGAAGAAAATAGCGCACGAGCTCGTAGCCACCATCAGGAACTCGGCAACCATTGACTGGCAGCATAAGGAGAGCGCACGCGCACGCATGCGCAAACACATTAAACGGCTGCTGCGCAAGTACAAGTACCCGCCGGACAAGCAGGAAGAAGCCACCCGCTTGGTCATTGAACAGGCCGAGTTGATCACCAAGAACGAACTGACAACAGTCTAATTTAGGGGTCTCGCTACAAAAATAACCCCCAACCACGGGGTGCTTCAGGTTCTGGTGCGTGGCGGACTCTGTTATAAGCTAATTCATCGCGCAAAATGGCGTAAAACTGTCCCATCAGTGGGTATCCTTATAGGGTGCTTATCTCAGATCGCGATATACGAGAAGAAATAGCCGGCGGACGCATTGTTCTTGAGCCTTTCGACGACTCAATGGTGCAGCCGGCCAGCGTGGATGTGCGCCTCGACCGTTTTTTCAGGCTGTTCGATAACCACAAGTACCCGTACATTGACCCGTCGCAGCCGCAGGAAGACCTCACCCGCCTGGTTGAGGTTGCCCCCGATGAGCCTTTTATTCTGCACCCGGGCGAGTTCGTTCTCGGCTCAACCTATGAGAAGGTGACTTTGCCGTCGGATGTGGCGGCGCGTCTTGAGGGGAAGTCGTCGCTGGGGCGTCTGGGTTTGATGACGCATTCCACGGCCGGGTTTATTGACCCCGGCTTTTCGGGGCATGTGACCCTGGAACTGTCGAATATGGCGACCCTGCCGGTCATGCTGTGGCCGGGTTCTAAAGTGGGCCAGTTGTGCTTCTTCAGGCTCACGAGCGAGACTGAGCACCCTTACGGTTCGGGCGCTTACGGCAACCGCTACCAGGGTCAGCGTGGGCCCACGGCTTCGCGCAGCTATTTGAACTTTCACCGTACCGAGATTCCCGTTACTGAGAATCCCGCAGATTAGCCGGGGTTTATTGTCCTGATGGCTAAGAGAAAAGAGAATACTGTTGTTCCCTACAATGGTTGTGCGGCCCGCTGGCGCCCAACTGAAGGTGGTGTTTGGTCCCGGCGCTGACGAGCAGTTCGTGAGCAAGGTGGAGCAGATTTGGGCTACCCTCGACCCGGTGCTGTATGAGAGCGTTGAGGCGGCTGTTGAGGCGACCCGCTCCGTGGCGCATATGCTCGTGGCGCATGATGGCAGCAGAAACCTGTTTGATGAGGTCCCGCAGCTGATGAACGGTTTCGAGACCATGCAGATGGTGAACGTCACCCGTGAGGCTGAGGCGCTGCAGTCCATGACGTCCATGCTCACGGTCGCTATGATTCAGCAGCTGGTGGGTGGTTCTAAGGTGCTGCTGCATGCTGCCGCCATTGGTGACCCCGCCACGAAGCGTGCCATTACTTTGGTGGGGGCATCCGGCAGCGGTAAAACCACTGCCTCCCGTTACCTGGGGCAGCGTTTGGCGTATTTGACGGATGAGACCACCATTATTGAGCGCACCACTGGTGCCGTGGTGCCGTACCCGAAGCCGCTGTCGGTCATTGTTGCCCCTAATGAGCCGAAGGAGCAGCAGAACCCCGCCGAGCTGGGGATGAACGTGGTTGCTGCGGATGATCACAGCTACCGTCTTGAGCGTGTGGTGATCATTGACCGCCGTGACGAGCCGACCTCCCCGCGTATTGAGCCGGTGCCGCTGGCGCAGGCGCTTATGACGATCTGTGAGCAGACCTCGGGGCTGATGTTCACCCGTGAGGGGCTGCGCAGCATCGCCGATGTGATTATTGAAAGCGGCGGTGCGTGGCGTCTGGTGTATTCGGAGGTGCAGCAGGCTGAGCCGCTGGTGTATCAGCTGCTTAGCGGTGAGGGGCTGCCGGAGCGTGAGGCCGAAGGGTACCAGACGTTTGAGCCTGCAGACGCCCTGCCGAACGTGTTCGCTAACGGTACTGTGACGGTGGCCCGTGCGCCCGGTAGTGAGGGGTACCTGGTGGGGGAGGAGACGTTCCTGCTGCACCGCGGTGAGGCCCTGAATGAGCTGTCGGGGTTCGCAGCCGAATGCTGGATCGCTGCTGAGCAGCAGATCTCTTCAGAGACGCACTATGAGCTGCTGTGCGAACTGTTTGAGGGTCTGCCGCGGGATGCGTACGATACGGTGATTACGCAGCTTTCTGAGGCGGGTATTTTGACGGTGCGCACGGTGGATGACCCGCTGTACACAGACCCTGAACCGGCTGAGCTGGATGCCGCCGACCCGGATGCGGCCGCCTCCGGTAGCGAAACCGCCGCAGAAGATACCGCAGAAGACGCCGATGAGACTCCCGCAGGGGATACCACTCAAAACGCGGAGGCCACCGAGTAGGCTGAACCGCAGACTAACTAGGCACAAACGCACCGGCCGCATCACAGAGTTATTTTGTGATGCGGCCGGTGCGTTGCGGTATGCTGCCCCTTACCGCCGGTGGGCGGCCTTCTGCTCTTTCCTCTCCCGCTTCACCTGTTTCTTCTCCAGCCGGCGGGCTTTACGCTGCCGCAGCGCCTCCGGCGACTCCAGCGGCAGGAGCATGAGCAGCCCGGCCAGAATCACGATCATAATCCCCAAGATGCCCCACACCTGGGCGTTGAAAATCACCACGAAAACACCGAACAGCATGGGGGCTAAGAAGCTTGTGGCCCGCCCGGTTGTGGAGTACAAGCCGAACAGCTCACCCTCCGTGCCCGGGTCGGCAATACGCGCCAGGAACGTGCGGGATGCCGACTGCGCCGGGCCCACAAACAAGCACAGCACCAGCGCGCACACCCAGAACGTGCCCGGGTACGGGAACAGCAGCAGCGGGGTGGCGGCCAGCAGAATACCCACCAGCGAGAACACAATAATTTTCTTCGGCCCCAGGTAATCGTCCAGGTACCCGCCAAGGACCGCACCAATAGCGGCCACGGCGTTACCGGCAATACCGAAAATAATCACATCAGAAGTGGTGAAACCGAACGTGCCCGCCGCCAGGATACCGCCGAACGTGAAAATGCCGGTCAGCCCGTCACGAAACACCGCGCTTGCCAGCAGAAAGTACAGGGTCTGCGGGGCGCTTTTCTGCAGCCGCACAATGGTGCGCCACAGCTCCCGGTACGAGGCGAACAGCCCGCCCTGGCGGGCCGGGGAAAGCCGCGTAAAACCGCGTTCTAAGAACTTCAGCTCACGCACGGGCAGCACCTCCGGCAAGAACCGTTCCCGACGCCGCATCCGCACCAGCAGCGGCAGGCAGAACACCAGGCACCAGAACGCCGAGAACAGGGCGACCGCACGGATATTGAACGCATCGTCGGTGCTGAGCCGCAGCCCATTCGGTTCAAGCACGAACCCCCACAGCACCACACCCAGCGCCAGCACCCCGCCCAGGTACCCGGCCGACCAGCCAAGACCCGAGATTTTGCCGATATTATTCGGGGTTGAAACCCGTGGAAGCACAGCGTTGTAGTTCACGAACGCGAACTCACTGAACACGCTTGCCGCCGACACCAGGCTCACCCCCAGCCACAGGTACGCCGGGGAGGGCGCAACGAAAAAGCACAGCGCCGTCAACGCCACCAGCGACAGCGTGTTCACACCCAACCAGAAGACGCCCTTACCCGTTTTATCGGCACGCTGGCCGGTGACCGGCGCCAACAGGGCAATGAAAAACCCCGCAATGGTCAGCCCCAGCGACAGCGCCGCAGAGGTGCCCTCCTTAGACCCGAAGTATGCGCTGGTGAGGTAGACCGTGAAAATGAAGGTGGTCATGATGGTGTCGAAACTTGACGATCCGACGTCCCAAAGCACCCATGAGGCCACCGAACGGCGGCTGGTGCTGTGGTCAGGTGTAGTAGCCATGTTCTTTGAAAAGCTGTCAGGCGGGCGCGACCGTGCGCATTCCGCGGGGATGTTTTGTGTGAAAAAGTGAAGGACACGCGGGCCGGTGCGGCGAACCCGCGCATCCCCTCAAAATACCCGCATCAGCGGGCGGTGTGCGGTACGGTACGCGCTACCGGGTGGGCAGGAAACGACGCTGGGCGCGGGCAATACCAATGCTCACCAGCGCACCCACCACCGAGGTGAGCACCGCCCAAATAATAACGTTGCGCACGGTGTCTTCAGATTCGGGGGCGATAGTCGGCGGTTCATTGCCGGTAACACCCTTCCACACATAGCTCAGGCCCTTACCTACGAGAGCGGACGCGGCGAGGTTCACACCGGTGATGGCGATTTTGGCGACGGGGTTCATATAGTTTCTCCATTCGATAGAAATACCCTACCCTCTAGCGTATATGCTTTTACGAGGTTACGCGCACCCGGCGCGGATTTTTCAGGGTGTGATACCCGCCCCGCCGCACCAAAAGCCACTTTCGGGCAGCTTCACGCCTATTACCCGCTATTCCTTGGGCAGAACACGGTCTTTGAGCGGGATTCACCAAAGCCTTCACCTGTATGTAGAATATGTATGGACCCCGGGGCGACACCCGGGCATTAACGACAGGGGAGCGCCCTACGGCGCTGAGAGTGCTACGCAGACCCTCGAACCTGATCCGGTTAGTACCGGTGTAGGGAGTCGACTATTCTCGATAACCCCGCCCACATACACGGGGCGAGGCTGTCCCCCTTCCAACGACGGGAGGAAAAATGTCAAATAAATCTCGCCTCACATGGCGTGTGAACGAAATCGTGATCGTATCGGTCGTGGCGGTAGCCTGCGCCGTAGTGTTCTGGGTGTGGGATATTGGGGTGAGCCCGGCCGCTAAAACCATTTTCGCGGCCGTCCCCGAATACCAGCCCCTCATTGGCGGTGCCTGGCTGCTCGCCGGGGTGCTCGGCGGGTACCTGATCCGCAAACCCGGCGCCGCACTGTACTGTGAGGTGGTGGCCGCCATTATCTCCGTGCTCCTGACCGGGGGCGCTTTCAGCGGTGAGATTCTGCTGGCGGGCCTCATCCAGGGTGTGGGCGCCGAAATTGCCTTTGCCGTGTTCGCATACCGGCGCTGGAACCTGCCGGTGGCGGTATTCGCCGGTGCGCTTGCGGGGCTGTTCATGGGCGGCAACGAAATCCTCATCTACTACCCGGATATGGACCCCACCAAAGCCGCAATCTACATCGTGTGCTCCGTGCTCTCGGGGCTGGTAATGTCCGGTATCGGCTCGTGGGCGCTCACTAAGGCGCTCGCGAAAACCGGTGTGCTCGCCTCCCTCGCCTCGGGGGCGCAAGCCCGCACCGTGCAGGCGTAACACCTCACTATTGCAGGAGAAAGGCACACCGTGAACACCACCACCGTGGGGCAGCACCGCACCGCAGAACCAACAGGCTCAGCGGGGGCACGCATCGAACTGGACGGGTTCGGATGGCACCATCCCGGCCGTGAAAAACCCGCGTTTTCGGGGATTACCCTGAGCATCGAACCCGGCCAGAAAGTGCTGCTGCTGGGGCCGTCCGGCGCCGGGAAATCTACCCTGCTGCACGCCCTAGCGGGGGTTATTCACGATGATGACGGGCACAGCCAGCTCGGTACCGCACGCATCGACGGGCACGCACCCGCCGATGCGCGCGGAATAGTGGGGCTCATGCAGCAAGACCCGGAGTCGTCGGTGGTGCTGGCCCGCGTGGGCGACGATGTGGCCTTCGGCCCCGAAAACCTGTGCATTCCGCGCGAAGAAATCTGGGAGCGCGTCAGCCAAGCCCTGAGCGCCGTGAACCTGGAGCACCTGAGCCTGGACCACCCCACCAGCGCCCTCTCCGGCGGGCAGAAACAGCGCCTGGGGCTTGCCGGGATCCTGGCGATGCACCCGCGCGCCATCCTGCTGGATGAACCCACCGCCAACCTCGACCCGCAGGGGGTGCAGCAGGTGCGTGAGGCCGTGGTGCGGGCGGCCGCGCACACCGGGGCCACCCTCATCGTGGTGGAGCACCGGGTGAGCGTGTGGGCGCAGCACATGGACCGCGTGATCGTGCTCGGCTCCGGTGGAGGCATCACCCACGACGGCCCACCCGAGCAGGTGCTTGATGAGGCCCGCGAAACCCTCATCGCCGACGGCGTGTGGGTGCCCGGCTACGTACCCGAAACACCCGGCACCCCAACGGCGCCAAAAGCCGAGCTGCTCTCCGCCGAAAACCTTGCTATCACGCGGGAATACCCCACCAAAAAACAGCTGCGTGCCCGCCGTAAACAGCTCAAAACCATGCCGGATGCCGCACCCGTGCGCATCAGCATGCCCACCCTGCGCGGCGGGGTGAACCTGAGCATCAGGCAGGGGGAGCACCTGAGTATCCTGGGCCCAAACGGCGCAGGAAAATCAACGCTTGCCCTCACCCTGGCCGGGCTGCTCTACGCCGCCGACGGCACCCTGTTTGCGCATCCGGCGCTGCGAAACCTCGCCCACGAGGCGCACCCCGCCAGCTGGGACGTGCCCTCATGGAACCCGGCGCAGCTGCTTGGGCGAATCGGGTACGTGTTTCAGGAACCCGAGTACCAGTTCGTGCGCGGCACCGTGCGTGAGGAGCTGCAGCTGGGCCCGCGCCGCCTAGCCGCTTTACGCCGTGAGCCCGTGGATGAGGGCGCGCTTGCTGCCGCCACCGAGTCCCTGGCTGAGCGGCTGCGCCTTAGCGGGCTGCTGGGTGCTAACCCGTTCACTCTTTCCGGCGGGGAGAAACGCCGCCTGTCGGTGGCCTCGGCGCTGGCGACCGCACCCCGCGTGCTCATCCTGGATGAGCCCACGTTCGGGCAGGACGCCCACACCTGGGGTGAGCTGGTGCGCATTATTCGCGGGCTGCTGGCCGAAGGGACGGCGGTGCTGTCTATCACCCACGATATGGAGTTCACGGCTGCCCTGGGCGGGCGGAGCATCACCCTTGATGCGCCCGCCCGGGATGCTCAGGAAGGAAACCGCGCATGAACACGGACTTTTTCGGGCCAAGCGCCGAACGGAACAGCTGGTTTGGCGGGCTGAACGCGGGGGTGAAATGCGTGGTCACCGTGGTGCTTATCCTGGCGGCGATCCTCATTAAAGACCCGGTGAGCGCCACCGTCATGCTCGTCCTCGAACTGGTGGGGTTCACGGTGGTGGGTTTCCGCCCGGTCAACCTACTGGCCCGCGCCTGGCCCATCCTGGTGGCGGTGGCCAGCACCGGCTGGAGTGTGGCGATCCTGGTGAATAAGACCGGCCCCGTGATCCTCGACTTCGGGGTGAATAGTATTACGCAGGGTTCGCTGGCTGCCGCCGTCTCAATGATGCTCCGCTCCCTGGCGATGGTGCTGCCCACGTTCGCGTTCGTGCTCTCAACCGACCCCACAGACCTGGGGGATTCGCTGGCGCAGACCTTCCGGCTCCCGGCACGGTTTGTGCTGGCCGCGCTGGCGGCGCTGCGCCTGGTGGGAATCCTATTTGGGGAGTGGAACACGCTGGGGCAGGCGCGGCGTGCCCGCGGGCTGGGCGCGGGGCAGGGCCCGTGGGGGCGGCTGCGCACCAGTGCGGGGCAGATGTTCGCGCTGATGGTGCAGGCTATTAGGCGCGGCTCACGCCTGGCGGTCACCATGGAGGCGCGCGGGTTCGGCGCGGGGGCGCGGTCGTGGGCGCGTGTGCCCGCCTATTCACGTCGGGATGCGTACCTGGTGGTGGCCTCAGTGGTGATTGTTGCGCTCGCGTATGGGGTGTCGTGGTGGCTGGGCGCCCTGCAGTTCCTGTGGGGGTAGCGGGCATTGAGCGCACCTGGTGATTGGAGGGCGGATTACCGCATGGACGTGTCTGCTGCTGGCTTTACGGATATGCAGGTAACAGCTGCCGGTGAGACAGGGGAGTATTTTCTGCACGGCATCTTTAAACATATGCCGTTCTCCATTCAGCTAAGTGACCCTGCCGACTATCACGATGCTGATTTGGCGTTTGTTGCCCACACCATGAACCGTGCATCTGCGTACCGGCAGGACGCCGAACTATTTCTACAGAACATCCTGGCTGAAAACCCGGGCGCATTAGGGGTCTCTGAGGGGGATCGGGCACCCGACGGGCCGCTTCTTTCGCTGCCGGAATTTATGTTCTATGAAGGCGGCAGCTGGTCTATTGTGTTTAGGGAAAGCCCGCTACCTATTGCCGAGCCGTACGGCATACTCATTGACTTTTGTGATAGCAAAATTATTGGTTTTGAGGATATTTCCGGCTCAGAAGAAATATGACATGCTATTAGTTAAGTCAGTTGAATTAAAACGCGGGACGCACCGACCACCGGCAGCAGGGGCGGAACCCTAGATTCGGGTACCGGGTTGGCCGGGCAGGGGCCGCAACCTTACAGACCGCACCCTCAGCCTTTAGGAGAAACACATGCCCACCACGCATTATCGAGACGCTGATTTGTTCTACCGTCTAAGCGGTGAGCCTGAAAACCCGGCCATGCTGCTTCTGCACGGCGGGTTCGGGTCAGCAGAGGATTTCGCTGCCATCCTGCCTGAGCTGCAGCAGCACTTTTTGGTGGTTGAAACCGACGCACGCGGTCACGGGCGTTCCACCCGCGGCACGGCTGAACTCACCTACGCGCAGCTTGCCGAAGACGCGCGTCATATTGTGCAGGTTACCGGGCTGCGGGAATACCATGTCTTTGGTTTCAGCGATGGCGGCACGGCGGCTTACCGGCTAGCGGCTGAGGATACACGAGTGCTTTCGGTAGTGACTGTTGGTTCGTCGTGGAGTGGTGTACGGGACGCCTCCGTACGGGAGATGTTTGAGAACCTGTCGCCCGCACTTTTCCGTGAGCGCATGGCCGACAGGGTCGCATCCTACGAGAAGCTGAATCCGCGCCCTCACCTTGAGACACTTGTAGACGATCTGCGTCACCGGTGGCTGGACACCACGGAGACAGGGTACCCGAATGAGCGTGTTTCTGCGATTGAAGTGCCTGTGCTGGCCGCGCGTGGGGAGAACGATTTTCTATTTTCTCTACAAGAGCTGGCGGAACTGCGTGAGCACCTGCCCGAGGCGCACCTGATGAATGTGCCGTTCGCCAGCCATGAGGCTATTAGCGAGCAGCCCGGCATCATGTGGGCTGCCATGAAAACAATGTACGGACTATAAACAGAGGAAATCGCTGAGGGTTGGTGCTTCTGCAGGTACGATAAAGAAGTACCTGCCGCAACCGAAAAATTTGAGAAAACCCATGCGATATAACGACTACCAGCAACCTATCGGCGATGCCCTGCCCGACTACCGCGCGGGCGAGACTCCCAGCATTGATTGTTTACAGGGGCGCTACTGCCGCCTCGAAAAACTTGATGCAAAACGCCACGGCAACGACCTGTACGAGGTCTACGGTCCTGAAGCTCCCGAACAGAGTTTCACTTATTTGTCCTTGAACCCTGTTGCTGACCGGGCAGAGTTAGAGACCCTCCTCAAGCGCATGGAGGAATCCACCGACCCGTACTATCTGGCTGTGATAGATCAGGATGGGCGTGCGGTTGGCACTTTAGCACTCATGCGCATCAACCCCGCCCACCGTGTTATCGAGGTGGGTAGTGTAACGTATGGCGAACGTCTAAAACGCACTCGCGCCGCCACAGAGGTGCAATACCTTCTGGCGCAATACGTGTTTGAGACGCTGCGCTATCGCCGCTACGAGTGGAAATGCGATGCACTGAATGAGCCTTCACGCCGCGCAGCCGAGCGCCTGGGCTTCACCTATGAGGGAACGTTCCGCCAAGCCGTCGTGTATAAAGACCGCAACCGCGATACGGCGTGGTACTCAATGCTGGATACCGAATGGGAGCAGCGTAAACACCGGTTGCTGCAATGGCTGGATCCGAAGAATTTTGATGCGCACGGTCAGCAGCGCACCTCCTTGCGAGAGATCGCTTTATAGCCATTAGCCGAAAGGGTGCTCTGAGGTATTGTCAGAGCCAAACGGCATGGATACCATGGTATTTTCTCAAGTCGAACGGAAGGGAATACCATGAAAACCCTTGTGATTGTCACGCATCCTAATATCCATGATTCTATGGTCAGCAAAACCTGGGTTCACATGCTGCGCCAGCATCCGGATCGGTTTACCGTGCATGAGCTGTACAGCGAGTACCCCGACGGTGTGATTGATGTAGAGCGCGAGCAGGCTCTCGTGGAAGAGCACCAGAACATTGTGCTTCAGTTCCCGGTGTACTGGTTTAACTGCCCGCCGCTTCTGAAACAGTGGTGCGACGAGGTGCTGACGTACGGGTGGGCCTACGGCTCGAAAGGCAAGGCGTTCGAGAATAAGAAACTCGGCATTGCCGTCTCGCTGGGCGCTCCCGCCCCAGAGTACAGTGCGGAAGGTTCCGTTGGGTATACCGTCGCCGAAACTCTGCGCCCTTTCGAGCTGACGGCTAACTATATTAGCGCCAATTATCAGCCTCTCTTCACGTTCCACACCATCGACACCTATGAGAGCTACGATGAAGCTGCCGCCCAGCTGGTGGCAGACAGTGCGGGTGATTACCTGGCGCACCTGAACACCTACTACGCCTAGCAACAGCCTGTGCGGCCTGCGCGGGTCGGGAAAACCCGCAAAAGCTTATGGGGCAGGGGGTTAGGAGAGCGAGTTGAAGTTCCCCAAGAATACCGCCAGCCCCATGAGCAGGCTGTACGCCAGCGCCACAATACCGGCCTGTTTCAGCACGGGGATGAGGTCTTTGCCGGTGCGCCCAGAAAGCACCGTCACGCATGAGTAAACGGTCGGCCCTACCAGCACAAAAATCAGCGCAAACCACGGGTTCTGCGGCACCAGCACGGTACACAGTAGAATCGCCAGGATCATCTCAACCGCGTAGGTGATGCGTGCGGCCCTATCACCCAGCCGCACCGCCAGGGTGAGCTTACCCGATTCACTATCGGTGGGGATGTCGCGCACATTATTCGCCATGAGCAGTGCGCACGAGATCAGGCCCACCGCCACGGCACCCACCCACCCGGTGAGCGTCAGCTGATTAGTTTGCGTGAATAACGTGCCTAAAGTGGCAACCAGCCCAAAATAGATGAACACGAACACGTCACCCAAACCCATATACCCGTAGGGCCGTTTCCCGCCGGTGTACCCCCACGCCGCAAAAAGCGCGGATGCGCCAACCGCCAGGAACCACCACTGGTTCGCTAACGCCACCAGCAACACACCGGAACACACGGCGAGACCGAAGCACAAAAATGCGGCGAACTTGACCGCTTTCGGGCTTGCCGCACCTGAACCGACAAGGCGCATTGGGCCGACCCTGCCCTCATCGGTGCCTTTGACACCGTCAGAGTAGTCATTCGCGTAGTTCACGCCCACTTGCAGGAAGAACGCCACCAGAAGAGCAAGCACAGCCCGTACGGGGCGGAACGAATGCAGCTCGGCCGCCGCCACAGACCCCGCCACGATCGGCGCCAAAGCAAGCGGTAGGGTGCGCAGACGCGCCCCCTCAATCCATTCTGCCGGTGATGCCACGGCTATGCCCTCCTTCACACACGGTTGGTTTGCTGCTCGGCGTGCGCCTTACACAGCATACTGTATATTGCCAGCCGGTCAGGTTTGCCCGTGCTCGCGGCCGGAAAATCAGGCACAATACGCACCACCTTCGGCACGCCCGCCGCACCCAGCCGTGCACCGCACAGCTGCTGCAGCTGCCCTGCTGTTTCGGCAGCGTCCGCACCATAATGCTCGGGCAGGTTCCGCAGGGTGACGGCGGCAATGACGGCGGCCCCCCACCGCGCGTCAGGAACACCGGCCACCGCAGCCTCACGCACCGCCGGGTGGCTCTCAAGAACGGCGGCGACTGCGTGAGAAGAGACTTTCACCCCGCCGGTAATAATCACATCATCGGAGCGCCCCAGAACACTCAGCGCCGGGGTGCCATCGTCCTCGGGCGTGTTTGGGGCGGGGGGCACGAGCGAGCCGTAATCGTCGGTGCGGTACCACCGGCACCCGTGGGCATCAACGAAGAAATGCGATGCGGTGCGCGCGTTATCGCCCAAGTACCCGCTGGCAAGATGCTCGCCACCGAGCCAGATACGCCCGGCCGCTTCAGCCCCGGCCACAACCGGGCTGTCTGCTAAACCCGCTTCCTCGGGAACCACACGCAGCCGCACCCCGGGCAGGGCTACCCCCGAATAGACGCACCCACCGGCGGTTTCTGCGCTTCCATAGGTGGTGACCACGTTCAGCCCAAGCTCGCGCGCCGCCGTCAGCAGGGAAGCGCTTGCCGGGGCGCCGCCAAGCAGGATTCCGGTGAACTGGCCGAGCGCATCGTAAATTTCTGACCCCAGTGCGGGGCTGGCTTCGGCGGCTTCTAGGAGCTTATGCACCTGCGTGGGCACAAGAGAGACGAACCGGCGGGCGCAGCTGAGCCGTTCGGCGGCGTTCAGAAAGACCTCGGGCGTGAAACTACCCCCGTCGGTGATCGATGCGGCAACTACCGGTGTCGTTCCGGCGAGCACCGACCGGGCGAGAACCTGAGCCCCCGCCACATAGTGCGCGGGCAGGGCAAGAAGCCACTGCGCAGGAGCCTCAGAAACCACCCGCCGCTGCTTTGCCGAACCGGACGAAGGGCAGTCCGCAAAAAACCTCTCGGTCGCCCGGGCGGATGCCCTCAGCGCCCGCACGCTTAACGCCGTCTGTTTGGGCGCACCCGTGGACCCGGAAGTACCCACCACGAGCGCAAGAGACTCCGGGTCTTGTGTCTGCCCGAGCGGGTCTTGATGATCGCGAGCACTGTTCGGCAAGTCCCCGGTAAGAGAGCGCTCGAAGGCACGCAGAATCTCCTGCGGATCGGCGGGCTCATCGGCGCTGAGGATGACCGCGTGCGGATGCAGCGCATCCTGGAGCGGGGCGGGAAGCGGCGTGAGTGAAC